>Ga0126342_10000917_pt1 | contig 37496 bp, 23 predicted proteins | sample Cyp1metagenome_FD_92528 | JGI IMG/M metagenome (GOLD analysis project Ga0126342, IMG submission 92528) | Coral microbial communities from Lord Howe Island, Old Settlement Bay, Australia - Cyphastrea 1 metagenome | ecosystem: Host-associated > Invertebrates > Cnidaria > Coral ... | reverse complement strand
CAAGCACCTTTCGGTCCATCAGTGGCTTCGCTCTGCCATCCCTGATTCACAACAACCAATCTCTCCTATAGGTTTCCTATTTTTGAAACTTCCGCCACCGCCTTGTGCGGTACTACTGGTATAATATAATATAATATGATATAAGATAATATAATTTAATATATATATATATTATACTATTTTATTTTATATTATAATATAATATAATATGATTTAATATGGTATAATATGATATAATACATATATATCCTGATGCAGGCAGACTATATATATATATTGAATGATGTGTCCACTATTATTTCATTTTTGTTGCCATATTCTACAATGTGAGACCCCCAAGATAGCTAAGTTGGTTTATAAGTCCCCATTTCACTATGGTTTATGGCATTTATAACGAACGTTAGTTACTGGGGCTTTTGTTAACCGACGTTCACATCACTGGGGGGCCTCATATTGTACAGTATATATATAATATACATATATACATATATACATATATACATATATACATATATACATATATACATATATACATATATATATACAGTGTATATATATATGTATATATATATACACATTATATATAATATATATATATGTATATATTGAATGATGTGTCCTATATGTTTCATGGTCTCACCCTTAGGTTGGGCGTGCTGCAATGGGACGATGGTCGACGCTACGATGGCGGGTTCGGCGTCACAGCGAACCTGATTTCACCGAATCGGCGATGAAATCACCAGACGTTACCCTCTGGTTATGACTAACATAGCCATGGAAAATCACTCCCAGATGCTCCTTGTATGGAATATTTACCTACATGTGTGCCATTTTTGGGGTAAATGTAGGTAAATATTCCATACATGGAGCATCTGGGCCTTATAAATGGAGGTTTCTAGCTGGGAAAACCATCTATAAATGTTGAGGAATTTACAGAGTTTCATTGGGTGAACAACTAAACTGGTGTTTTAATGTTGAGCATCCCAATGTATCAACATTTTGCTGTATAACATTAATAAACTATAACATGGAAAATCACCAGTTATTAAAAGTTACAACCATTTAAAAACAGTAACAAACATTTATATATTGATTTAGTGGGACATTATTGGGATTTACCCTCTGGTAAACCAACAAAAAACTATTGAAAATGGCCATTTAGTTCGTGGATTTTCCCATTAGAAATGGTGATTTCCCATGGTTATGTTAGTTTACCGGAGGGTATTACAGTTAGCCAGTTTGATGTAGTTTGAAAATACTGTACTTAGATGGGCCATGGAGCTAGTTAACTAGTTAGTAAGTGGATTATAATTGGGATATAGGGGGTTATATCCCCAGTTAAATCAACAGTTACTGTAATAATGGTTGTAACCGTAATAAATAGTTGGCCATATCTATGATAATAGTTGTAACTGTAACTTTATTATAGTTAGCAATTAATGTAATTTATGTAGTTTGAAAATAGTGTAGTTTAATGTAATTTGATATAGTTTGATGTAATTTATTATAGTTGGCTAAAACAGTTACAAGCATTTAATATTTATAATCCAGCCATAACTATAATAATAAGTAGGTGTTTCTAACTACATAGTAGTTTGAATGGCTAGCCATTTGATAGAAATTAATAACTTGGATCTTAAATGTTGGATCTTAAGAACTTGGATCTTGACATGATCTTTCTCCATGAAAAACTCCGATGAGATATGATGCTTTTGCGCTTCGGGATCTGAAGATATCTTAAGATATCTTCAGTGCCCAGAGGGAACTTGGATAGGAATGCTGGCTGGTTGGTGGTTTGGAAAATTTGGATTATTGTTCCATTAATATTGGGCATGTCATCATCCCAACTGACTAATTCATATTTTTCAGAGGGGTAGGTTGAAACCACCAACCAGATTAATATTAACCATCATTAACCATATATATATATATCATATATTAACCATATACTAACCCTATATTAACCATTATTAATAGTATATTAACCAATATTAATAGTATGTTAACTGGATCTGAATGTGGGCTTGCAACTTTTATTGGAATTCTCCCATCAAGAGTTGGAACAAGAATGGGCAGAATACAGCGGGATATACCAGGTTTATACCCCTCGCGGTGTAAGTTGGTTTGTAACATTTTAAGTATATACATATATAGATATACCATGATTAAGTTTATAACATTTTAAGTTTATAACATTTTATAACCACAAATTAAGTATAGATATAGCATGATATACATTGATATACTACTACACCAGCCAGTCACTGGAGCTATGTTCACCAACTTAGCTCACCACGGGGACCACCAACTGTAAACTTTCGTAACGCGACACGACTTATACATAGTCAAAGGTTTTAATGATACAGTGGATGGAAGAAATCCTGCACCAGTTGAAGATGGTTTATCCGATAAGCATCCCATTATTTACAGAGTTTCGTTGGTATCTAATAGTTCCCAACTGGTGCAGGATTTTTTTCCATCCACAGTATCAATGGGAATTTCAGGATCCTAAAATGGAGGTACTGTACCATTTTATAAGGCTATATCTTGTGGCGATATTCCCTGAAATTTAGCTCTGAACAATAGGCCTTATATATGGTAGGTACCTCCAATCAATTGGTTCCTGAGATGGCCAGTGCTGATATGATTTACGTTCTTGTCGATCTGCTGAAACCACTACGAACTCACAAACAAATTGAAGGTGTTGATGATGTTGATGGGTGTTGACAGTATTACTGCTGAGAACCCAGAGTACGGTAGAGCAGAGAAGTGAGTTGAGTAGTGAGTATCGAGTAGATCCTGATTATTCCACCAGGCTTTTGTTTGGGGGTTGTTTGATGTTGGAGGGCTGGAAATACTCACTAACAGTCTCCATAAAGTAACGTTAATTGTCATAATTATGGATAGTTGATAATAGTTGCGATGGAGATAGTATGGATGGTCAGTGAACGATTTAAATCATTCCCATAGGATCCATGTATGGAAAATTTACCTACATTTGTGCCATTTTTGGGGTAAATGTAGGTAAATATTCCATACATGGAGCGTCTGGGTCATTATGGATAGTTATTTTTAACTACTTCACCAACCAGAAATGTTTGGTCATGTTTGGGATAGTTACCCTTACTAGCCACCGTCATTTCCAGTGATGACGTTGCGGTGACGTGCTTATAACCTGCCCAGAACAATGATTTGCAATATACCAATATACCCTCTGGTAATTTAACATAACTATTGAAAATGGCCCATTTGTAGTTTATTTACCTATTAAAGATGGTGATGTTCCATAGCTATGTTAGTTTACCAGAGGGTAACTATTTTGAAACATGGTTTAGTACCTTAAATATTGATTGCGAATCATAATGATCGTTGAACTTGCCATATATTCTTGGTAAATCCAACCTTCATTGCCAACCCCGGACAAGGTAAACCCGAGCCTATGAATTGGGGCACTTCAAAAAAATAAACATGGGGAACCTATCCCGAAAAATACCAATACCTACAAAGTGGTGCCCCCTAGATAGCTAAGTTGGTTTATAACTCCCATTTCACTATGGTTTATGGCAGATATAACTATAGTTCATGGGATTTATAAACCAACAAACATCACTATGGGGCACCACCAATACCTAGAGCATCTCCCATGATATCCTCATGAGATCCATAGGAAAACGCATCCGCTTGGATCAACCGTTACGAAAAACCGAGGTTTGGCAACAACAAGTTCCACGGCGCTGCGGTGGACGCCCAAACTTGGGAAAGCTTCGGTTTCTTTTGTGAAAGGTTATGTATATAAGTATATATATATATCATATTTATATATATATACATTTCTAAATATGTACATATATATATAGATAATTTTAATAAACACACATATATATATATACATAATTTTAATAACCACATATATATATATAGATATATATATATATACATATCTGGGTAAATTATAACGACCTCACTGCGACCTCACTGGAATGATGGTTAACAAGGGAAATCATTCCCAAATGCCCTGAATTCAGGGTAGTGAAATGTCATAATTTACCCAGATTAATGGTGACTACTAGCGATTAATGGTGATTGATAGTGATTACCAGTGATCAATAGTGATTGATAATGATCAATGGTGATTCATAAACATCCCAACCAACTGAAACGGGTTGGTTTCTTTGGTCAGTATTTCATACTATTTCATACAAAGTCGCCTCAAGGCTCCCGTTCAATTCATAGCTAATTAACTAAGTCCACCACTACTTGCACCAGGGTTTCATATGTGTGGTATCTCTTACAATTTAGTGATGGTGCTCGTAGGTTGTAAAACCTTATATCCCACTCCTGCTTTGAACATGTCTGTGCAGGGTATCTGCGGTTTGTCATGCAATCTTCAAAAGATAAGCACGTTTCTTGGACATACAATATGGTGTACCCAAAGGTTTTCCTTTAAAGAAATCATCAAGTAAAAATATATGTCTACCATAAACAGTATACATCTACGGTAGTTATATGTTTTTATAAACACACTTTGCTAACTATGGGCTACCATCCTCCAGAATCTCGTTTTCATACCTGCTATTATTATGTCGTAGGACTCTGCAAAACAGACATGTACTTGTTGCATGTTCATCTTGTAAAAGCGTTCCTTTTGTTTGCGCGTACATGACCATCTGGCAATTTTACAACGGACATTTTGGGAGATGTTTTCCTGGTTGGTGGTTTGGAACATTTTTTATTTTTCCATATATTGGGAATAATGATCCCGACTGACTTTCATATTTTGCAGAGGGTTGAAACCACCAACCAGCTTTCAGTTTACGATGACGTTTCTCAAGGCCTGCACTGACAGCCTTCTGCAGGTCATGCAATGGCCAGATGGCCGCAGATATGTGGGACACTATCAGGAGGCGCGAGTCTGAAAATTCACGAGGTGCAAGCCCTAAGTGAAGATACCCTCTGGTAAACATACAAAAAACTATGGAAAATCACCATTTTTAATGGGTATATGAACTATAAATGGCAATTTTCAATAGCTATGTTAAATTACCAGAGAGTAAGTGAAATCCGTGTTCCAAAATACTGATGCAAAGTACTGATGAATTGAACCTATCTAGTTTTTTGTTTAGTTTCTATAAAGCCCAACTTTGACGAGTTGGATCCCCAAAATATGTGGGTTAAGCCAGTCGGGGTGGGGAAACATGACATGTAACAATGTAAACTATGACTGGTTGGTGTTCTCATTTTTTTGTGTTTGCTTTATCATGTCAAGGTGTGATAATCGCCAAGGACTGATTTGTGGATGGGGCGTTTGATGTTTATATTCCATCCCTCAATTGGGGAACACATGGTTGGTGGGTTTACAAAATTCCATTAGATGTAGATGATTATATATATATACATATATGGTACACCCCCCAAGATCAGTGGTACTAAGTTTATAATAGTGATGAGTTATGTCTTGGATATGAGTCAAACATACCACACAATATCTTTATCAAAAATCCTAAGGAAGATTGGGTTTTGTAAAACACGGGCCCCTCTATTCACCGACAATTTGTATTTTTAATACAGCAGCATGCCATACAGCGAACACCAAGTCCCGCAACTGGCCGCGCAGAATGAACGGTACCTCCAAATCCACCGGCTTAGAAAATCAGTTTCCCGAATTAGACCTGCTGGTTGGTGGTTTCAAACATGTTTTATTTTCCATTTCATATATGGGATGTCATCCTTTCCATTGACGAACTCACATTTTTCAAGATGGGCACATTGCACCATCAACCAGATTGCCATTTCGGTTTATGCACCATTTTGAAGCACATCCAGTGGTTTTCCCTTGCTTTCTATTGCTTTCAACCAGATATCTAGCATTCTAGCTATGTTTATTCATATCTCTTTTTATTCGTAGCTGGAATGATTTGGGACCACAGTTGACTATGTGCGGGAAAAATGTCTCAATCAACAAGCAGTGGAGCAATATGCAGGTTGTATGGGTCAAGATATTTGTAAATATAATATATATATATATATACATTATATATATATTATATTATATACTTTTATATTTATCCAATGGAGTTTAAAAACCATCTTAATGGGAATACATGCGGGCATTACTCTCCAGTAATGAAAACTAGTATACATCACATAAATGCGGGTTTCGAGCTGGGACAATCAGCGGAGTTGGTAAATTGTCCAGCAAGCCATGGAGTTGCCAGAGGCGTAGCTTCATTTTAGGACTAGCCTTTGGCAGTCAGCTCATGAATGATTTGCTTACCCTGGCTTAAACCTATGATTCCTCATTTATCCAGTGGTTAATGATCATGTTCATTTTAAAGGGAAGATTAACCCAAAACTAATACTGCAAGACTGTTTGCCTAGCCTTTGGACACTGGACATGGCTTGGAATATTGACCAACATTTGCACCAAACATCACCAAGTCATATAGGCAAATATACCAAGGAGTAAATTGCAAGTCAAAGGACCTGACCATCCATGGTTTCGGGGGCATATATATATACATACATATATACATATATATATATATATATACATACATATATACATATATATATATATATACATCATAAATCCAAAGAAATGTTAGTGAAATAAACCAAGAATTGGTCATCGAAGCATGTGATGCAGCTGGCGCCAGGATCGAAAGCATGGGCATGGCACCTTTTCTTGGCAGGCGCCTGGCGCGGAGTTCGCAAGGTGTTTGTTGTTTGGATCAGGTTTTTTCTTGGGAAAATGACGTTACCAATGGTATATGAATGGGGATATGATGATACACAAATTGATGGCTGCACATGTTCGAACTATTTTCTCGATGCTTAACTATGCTTAGCGTTTGGATTGATTAGGGGGATCTACCCCCTGGTAAACGTTTACATAACTATGGAAAATCACCATTTGATAGCTGGCTAAATCAACTATTTCTACAATGTGGCCCCCCCCAGTTGTAAGTTGCTTTATAAGCCCCAGTAACTATAGTTATAAGTATAGTACCATAAACCATAGTTATTGGAGTTATAAACCAACTTAGCTAACTATGGGGCACCACCTTGTATCCATATTCCAACAGGGAGCCAAGGAGCTGGAGTTTGGATGTGATCCAAAAACTGAATGTTGCTATGTGAAACATTGGTAATTATATATGATAACCCTAAGAAACATTGGGATTTATCAGCATTCCTAATGAGGATATAAATGTAACGGGATAACCATGATAACGATTGTTTTTGTTGGCTTTCTTTGAACATTGGATATATGTTTAACCCGAAAAAAGATATTAACAGATGGGGTATTCAACGGTGAAGATGATGCCAGAAATGCCCAGGATGGACGGAGGTATGAAGGACAGTGGGCCGGCGGGCCCAGTTTTCAACCGTTTTTCAGACCAATTTCAATGGGAGCATGTGTAATAAATCAGACTTTTAAAGGAGTAAACAAAGAGGGGTAATTTCTATAATTACTACAATGTGAGGCCCCCGGCCACGATAGCGTTCAGTTGGTGCACATAAGTCCAATTTCACTATGGTTTATGGCATTCATAACGAACTAGTTACTGTGGCTTTTGTTAGCCAACCAACCTCACTGGGGGGGCCTCACATTGTAGTTACTAGTTTCATGAATTTTCAGACGCAGCTACTTTTCAGTGGTTCCATGAGATATTTGCCATTTACTACCCAAAATGACCGAAAAAACATGCGTGGGTGAGTATCCAAGATGAGGCATGGTTCAGGTTATCACCAGGCAGTGGAACTTGAACTTGATGACAGCAGAGCTCACAGTTGAGGCTATCCAACAATTTGATACAATGGATCAGATGGGCCGCAAATTGATATCTTCGATTCTATTTGTCTTGCACTTTTTATATGTTCCCAATTTGCATCTTCTATTTGTTTTGAGGCTTTAACATCTTCTATCTTAGTGGATTTCAGTACATGACTATCCAACATTTTCACACAAACTTTCCAACGAATTGAGTGAACCCAATCATAGACCTACAGATATGATTGATTATGATAATGTAATATGATATATATTATACTATCCCAAAATTGATAAATTGTAAATAATCCCCAAATAAACTATCCCTAGAAATATATCCAATAATATACAATTTGGGGATAGGTATCATGATTGACCCATGGCAGAGTCCACTGGTGGTGGACTTTTCGCTATCATGACCTCAAAAAACAGATAAAAGTTTGATCATCAAATGTCAAAAAAGGTGTTTTTAATTCTTTATCTGTATGGATTTGAAGAACTCATTTTTTTGTGCAAAAAACAATGCAAAATCCAATGGTTGTGCATCATTTGTTTTGCATCTGGTGTCAATCATTTCAACAGATCCAGTGCATGGATCATTCAGAACACCACAACCAAACTCGGAAACGCATGGAAACGCTGAGGTGTCGGGGCGGAGGCATGGAATCGGAGTCTACACCAATGCCAAGGTGCTGCGCTGCGTGTCACATCCGTATCTACATGTATGTATGATATAATATTATATATATATATGTGTCTATATACAGTGGATGTATATATTTTTATGTATACACACATCAATACAGGGTGAGGCCCCCCACAAAAAAGTTGGTTTGTAACCCCCCAATAACTACAATGGTATCCACATTTCATGCCTAGTTAACGAAGTCGCAGGTGCATCACCTTGCCCAAAACCTGCTTGAGGCACTACACATACCCTTCTATCAATGGGTTGGTTCCCCAAAAAAGATGGAGGTTTCCGCTTGAGATTTTCCCTTACCCTCTGGTAAACGTTTACATAACTACGGAAAATCACCATGCTATTAGCTGGGTAAATCAACGATTTCTATATGGGCCATGGCTTCAATAGCTATGTAACAGATTACCAGTGGGTAAAGTTAGTTAATCTGTTGGGATTATTCTGGTTTGGATGATGAAAATCCTTTCCCATGGGATACCATGGAAAATCACTATTCTATCAGTAGATATTAATATATATTCCCAGTATGGATCACTATTAATCACCATTAATCACCATTAATCAACTATTTCTATGGGCCATTTTCAATAGCGATGGGCCATGGCTTCAATAGCTGCTAAACTAACATAACTATGGAAAATCACTATTTTTTTATGGGTAAATCAACTATTTCTATGGGCAATTTTCAATAGCTATGTTAAATTACCAGAGGGTAAATCCCATTAATATCCTATTGAATCACTATAAAATCCCATTAAATCACTATAAAATCCCATTCACTATAAAATCCCATTAAATCACTATAAAATCCCATTCACTATAAAATCCCATTAAATCACTATAAAATCCCATTGAATCACTATAAAATCCCATTGAATCCTTTCAATAGCCAAACCTTAATCCTTTCTGAAACCAGCCAGCCAGCATTGTGCACCTTTTCGGCGCCAGGGATTTACCCGTCGTGGGACCTGGCAACAGGATCGACCCATTCGTTGGGAAGTTCCTTGGTCCGAAGTAATTTGGGGCGATTAATGGTGATTACTAGCGATTAATGGTGATTGATAGTGATTACCAGTGATCAATAGTGATTAATAATGATCAATGGTGATTCAGAAACATCCCAACCAACTGAAACGGGTTGGTTTCTTTGGTTAGTATTTCATATAATGTCGCCTCAAGGCTCCCATTCAATTCATAGCTAATTAACTAAATCCACCACTACTTGCACCAGGGCTTCATACAAGGTGGTGCCCCATAGTTAGCTAAGTTGGTTTATAACTCCCATTTCACTATGGTTTATGGCAGATATAACTATAGTTAATGGGATTTATAAACCAACAAACATCACTGGGGGGCCTCACATTGTAGGAAATATTCAAGGGCTTAGCAATTTGTAACCAATAATGATCAATAATAATGGTAATCAACAATCATCAATAGTCAATAATTTATTCAATAATCAATAATCGTATCTAGGTCAATCTTACATGGATACCAACTAATCCTTTAGTCTTTTGGTATTAATGGGAATATCTACGTTCACCAGCAAAGATTTTTTTTTGCCAGGTATCTAAGCTTGGCAATGTTTGATGATTTTCCACTGTAATACGGAGGTTGTCTGGAAAAAACGGGTGAATCACCAAAAGATTATAGCGATTTCATGGCGCAAACGATGATCCATGTTAATAGGAAAATGGGGCTAGCCCTAGTTTTTTTCATCATTTTTAGTTGGTGATTTTCCACAAAAAAAAAAAGAGCCAAAAATGGATCCCCATGTTTGGAAATCCCTACTTGAGCTAATTCAAACCACCCTGGGTTGATTGATGTTTTCAACACCTGAAAGGTGGTGCGGTTCCAGTTTGGTGTTTTTGACCCCCAGAATGATATCTACTATAAAAGCCTAGTGAAATTGGAGTTTTCTGTTCACCAACTGAGTTGAGCGAACTTTTTTGGGCACCAAGTTGAATCTGGGATTATGGATCTGTCTGTCTGAAAATCAGAGGACCAGTTCCACATTTTATGGTTGAGAACGTCGTGTTAATTCCAAGATGTTTCTCATCATGTAACAGGAATCACAGGAATAGATTTGGGCTGGTTGGTGGTTTCAAACATTTGGATTATTTTCCATTTCATACATGGGTTTGATCATCCTTCCCATTGACTTTCACTCCATCATTTTTCAAGATGGTAACAAAACCACCAAGCAGTTAACCATTATAATACCATTATAAACCACTATAAACCATTATAAACCATTATTAACCACCATTCACCACCATTGGCTTCCAAGACGGGCACAAAACGCACCACCAAGCAGTGGGTAAGTACCCCATTTTGACAGAATTCCAGAGGGTCATCCCAGCGATGAAACATGGCAAGCTGGGAACTTCCCGAACGAACTGAAGGTGTTTTTTTCCTGGGAAAATCATGGAAGTAAATGGATGGATTTACTGAGGCAAAGCATGTTTGATTACTTTTGATTACTGAGTATCTTGAGAGTATCTGAGTATCATAATCCACATAATCGATAGTGGTTACTAATATTGCTAATGCAAGGGATTTCCCAGCAAAGCATGTTGAATAACCAGAGGGCGTAGGCCATTCAATCGTATCACTTTCCATCGGGTGATCAAGGATCTTCTACCAGGCTGTGGGTCATAAACAATCATAAAACCAGGGGTGAAGTCATTTCGACCTCAGTGTTCTCACTGGAATAATAGTTAGATTGATGATTGGTTCGGTTTGGGGGAATTATCCCAGTATGGTCTTATTTATTTTATTTCAGGTTAGTGAATTATAATAACCAGCCCAAAATTGATTGGAAGCATACATGGGAATACATGGGAAAAATCCACTGAGTTGTTGGATATGCATTACCCCCAAATCAAAGACCCTGCATGAGCTAGGGTTTGATGATGAGTTTCCACTAAACATGTGCAAACCGATTTGTTGAATAACCATGAATAGAATTCAGTCACCCTTAATGGATGGCAATTCAATGGACGCATATCCAACTTTTGAGGCATTCTTGTGGGGTCAGTTTGTTTGAGCGTATTCTGAAGATTTGTTATGTCCGTGGAAATTGGTTAAAAGTTAAAACCCTGTACTACTTGTGAACATGAAAATAGTTGGTGGATGTTCATCCCGCAGCACGGTCGAACAGGTTTTGACATGTTTTATGTGTGTGTTTCCCACTTTTTGTAAGCTTAGAATCTAGCCAGCTATTCTACTAACACTATATCTCTAGTGAACCAACATAGCTATTGAAAATGGCCATTTATAGTGGATTTACCCATTAAAAATTGTGATTTTCCATAGCTATGTTAGTTTACCAGAGGGTATATCTCTAGTGAACTCACAGGTGCAGGAGATCGATCCAGTTTTTCCCCTCTTAGCAGGAGGATCATCTTCCATGGAATTCGTGGTGATCGGATCCCTTAAATCAGTGAAATCCTTATACAACATCTACTGATAGAATAGTGATTTTCCATGGTATCCCATGGGAATGGATTTTCATCATCCAAAAGTTAGGTAATCACCAAAAGTTAGGATATACCCTCTGGTAATTTTAACAGTTTGCGAACTTGAACATGGCCCAGTCGAAATAGTGGATTTACCGTATGATTTACCCATTTTCATAGAATGGTGGATCTTTCCCATCCGTTTTTTGTATGTTTACCAGAGGGTAAAGGGGTCACCATTTACCCCACATCACTACATCAACGGTTGTGGTCACCGTGGTCACGATGACTAAGGAACCCATGGAACAGCCATCCGCCACCCTTGCCATGCAACGGCCCTCCTTTCAGCCCGAGCACCTTGGTGGTCAGCAATGGAAGGCGACTTCCAGGGAATAAACAGCGTGGGTTTTCAGAGGAAACCTGGGGAATTATTTATGGTTGATTGGGGTCACCTGAACTCTTCAAGAAACAAAAAAACATTGCTGCTTAGGAATGTCATTGAGAACTATCAACTTACGAATATCATTGTTCATATCCCAAACATATGAGATGAACTAAAGATATGCGGTGAGATTGATTCAACTCTTTCTTGTCTTCTTCAGCCTGGCAGGGTTGGCGCTAGCAAGATCTACGAAGACTGCATTGCATTGAGGGCAAGACCGCAGTGGGCCCTAAGGCTAAGAATAGCCCCTGCATATGGAAGGATGCCTCATGGTCCGCAGGCTTCTGGAGAGATCTGCTCGAAAAGCTGTGTGTTTGGCCATGCAGCATGGACTTCGAAGCGAATCCCCAATTGATCGAATGCGTGGACGCAGTGGACCCCAGCAAGACATCGGACTCTCGGTGCTTCTATGTGGTTAATAACCGTATACCCGGTATCACGCTTTGGGCCCATGATGTGGATGTTACGGTTAAAAATATGTTACTGTAGATTGTAGACTTGTAGAGAGGTAACTAGGTAACTCTAACTTTGATAGATGATGGTGACTTATCTCATGATATATCATGATTTAGTTGGTAAAACAAGTTGGTCAGTTGGTTTATAACTAGCCTTACTCTTAGGTGTCGGGTGGATATCTCTATAGTTAGATGGACGAAACTCAACCAACTCACAACTGGGGGCCCCAGAGTCGTGGCAAAGTTTCGTTGTTATTCAACTTTCAACAGGAGCAATCCCAACATGGCGCTTAAACCCATTGGACAGGTCCAGCCGGTAATTTTGCTTCTGGTTGGTGGTTTGGAACCATGGAATTTTATATTGGTTAATCATAAATATATGGTTAATATATGGAAATACATGGTTAATATTAATGGAATTTTATGACTTTCCATATATTGGGAATAACGATCCTAACTGACGAACTCATAATTTTTCAGAGAGGTTGCAAGCACCAACCAGGCTTTTAAGTCTTGGGCTGACGCGGTGTTCGTGCTGCCAAGACCGAGCCAGAGCAGCCTTGGACAGTGGAGATGCGGACCAGTTCTCGACGCACAGCAGGATGTTTTCGATGGCCCTTTTTTTCCCACCAGTAAGGTTGTTACCCTCTGGCAATTTAACGTAACTATGGAAAATCACCATTTTTCATGGTTAAATCCACTATGTCTATGGCCATTTTCAATAGCTACGTTAGTTTACCAGAGGGTAACACAAAGAGACATCCTTTTTGTTGGATGATTCGGCCTCAAATTTGCAGGGGCCAAGACCTTCAAAGAAAACAAGGTAGTGTATGTTACACGTGTAGCATATTTCTATATGGAAAATAGCCTCAAACATATTAGATATACCACATTACGCGCTTCGCCCAAAACTGGGGTACTCTAGCTCGGCTTTGTAAAACTGGTGTGAGACGGTTTACAAGATATAGTTTTACCTCCAATGTTTGATGCAAAAATAAAAAACATGGTCATCATTAACATCTTCAGAACATCTGATAGCTTTAATCCACGTTTTGAATCTGAAATTCCAATATAATATATACATATATTTATATATGATATGATGTGATATGATATATTACATATTCCTGGGGAAAAGTCGACACCCCGACGTCACCGTAGATGATGGTTAGCAAGGGGAAACATCCAAAATCACCCAAGAAATCAACAAATATGATCCCCAAGTACCGGATGGGATTGCCAACTACATGGTAATTCATACAACAAGTTGTGCAAGTGAGTTATAAGATGTTATAAGCTTTATGTAATATATTAAATTACTATATGTGTATATCATCTACATTCTACATTCATCACAGTTGCATATCTACACATCTAACTTGCGACCTTCTGTGTTCAAGTTGGGTGAGTATCCAAATCTTGTTTGAATCCACATCGATCAGTCAAATACCAGTCATCTAACATAGCTATATGGAAAATGGTGCATGAAATTGGATCAGCGACCGATTAATTTTTACCTATCCCAGATGCTCAATGTATGGAATATTTACCTACATTTGTGCCATTTTTGGGGTAAATGTAGGTAAATATTCCATACATGGAGCATCTGGGTATTTGAAATGGTGATTGCTCATAGTTTCAAATGACCATGAAGATCCATAAACATAGAGCAGAGCTACTCTTCCATATAAAGCCATATTTGGGAGATATATCCACTACCAATACCACCAATACCTACTCATAGCAACATCAATCCCCAAAACCATGGCCCTAGAAATAGAGGTCTTATGATAGGTTCCTATGAATCGCTCCTGAGGATGTTGAACGATGAGGAGGCTGCTTGGATCGGCTCTGGGACGGTATATATATATATATATAACGTGTAATATGGATTTTACTTCGTTAACTAAAAAGATAACGTGAATTATATAATTGAATATAACCGAATATAAGCCCTATAACTATCGTTATGTGTGATTATATGTATACATATATGTATATAACATATGTATATGTATATATTTCTGGGTGAGTTATAACGACCTCACTGCGACGTCACTAAAATGATGGTACTCGTAGGGGGAACTCTCCCAAGATGGTTGGGCTGAAGGAAGATTGGTGGCCAAACTTTTCAGGTTGGTGTAACCATTTACCCTCTGGTAAACTAACATAGCCATGGGAAATGGCCCATTTATAGATGGTTTACCTATTAAAAATGGTGATATAGTGGATTTACCCATTAAAAATGGTGATTTTCTATAGCTATGTTAAATAACCAGAGGGTACCCAATTACGGGTGTTTCTTGAAATGGGGGATCCCCAAGTCGCCATGGCTTTCAACACTAAAATGATCTAATTGCAGATGATTTGGTGGTCCAAAAAAATTAGGAAACCTCCGAAAAGATCTTTTCTACCCACTCAGAAACGTGCCAACGTTTGACACCATTTTGTTTGGACCAATTCATGCCCATAGGATACATGGTGCTGCTATATATGCTAACATGACTGGGGTTTTTGTTGATGGGATCCATGGCACACCATATATAGCAGCACCGTTAGGATCCGTCATGGGATGTGGTACCCTCTGGTAAACTAACATAACTATGGAAAATCACCATTTTTAATGGGAAAACTCACTATAAATGGCCATTTTCAATAGCCATGTTAGGATCCGTCATGGGATAATGAACTATTGTGATTTCATCATTATTAACCACTATTAACCACTATTAACCACCATGGGATGTGGTGTAAACCTGCCATTTTTACTTCGCCTCACGACGTGACGTGATCCGGGAGCAACGCCTCACTGCCAGGTCATTGAGGTCAGCACACTGTGATGCCAACACGCTGAGAGATGCCAACACGGAACGTGCCAGTAATGGATACCACTGGGAAAATGGCGATTTAACCAACAAAAAGCTGATTTTAAATGGGATTTATGGGATTTATGGGATTTATAGCTGATTTATGGGATTTATAGCTGATTTAAATCCGTATTTTAATGGGATTTATAGCTGATTTATGATAGCTAAGTTGGGGTTCACATAACTCCAAGAATAATCATGATTTATGGTACTTATAACATTTTATTACTATAGTTAATGTGGTTTATAAAGCAACTTATAACTGGGGAGCCCACATTGTAGTAGTGGTAATCATATTCCTAATGGATAATATAATCATATTGGTTATCAATGACTATAGTTATAACTACTGATCTGATTAATGGATAAATGGTTTTAACTAAAAAGGTCAAGAGTTGGATGCTATACCGGCTATACCCAGTCCTTGGTGAATGGTCATATCTATAATTCATGGGTTTACCAACCTATAATTGGGGGGGTTCACCTTGTACATGTATACATGTATGTTGTATGTATATATATATACATATACACATGGATCTACATGGCAAAGAGAAACAATCAATAGTATGTTATCAGAAATAAAGCAATGCATGCAATATATTATAGGTTACCAATGATCTGGACGCAGGATGATGATCCCCAATTACCCTCTGGTAAACTAACAAGAAACTATGGAAAATTGTCATTTTTAATGGGAAAATCCACTATATATGGCCATTTTCAATAGCTATTTTGACATAACCAGAGGGTAAATCCCATTAATATCCCATTGAATCACTATAAAATCCCATTAAATCACTATAAAATCCCATTGAATCACTATTTTTTTCAAGTTCGATATGACGCAAAATCCTTTCGCATGACCTGCGCCGCGCCAGTGTTTCACCCTGGGCCGAAGCGCCCACAGTGGAGAAATGTGGCTGTCGAAAGAGGCTGCCAAAAAGAATCGGCCAGAAAGAGGCAGCTGCCGAAACTGACCCGGGTGAAGATATCAGATATCTACTAGGAAAATAGAATAATAGTCATAGTATGTAACTCAATATATCTCAATATATATATATATAATCACTTCCCTCAAGAATTAGGAAACTCATGAACTTGAACTGGTGTTATGGCCTACCCATTTATGGCCAATCTTGCGTGTTCACCCCAGAGCAACTCCATTCTGATCTTGGCACAAAATCCTACACTATTCAAGACAGTTCTCACATAAGTTCTGTTGGCGTTGCGGCAGCAACGTCACTCGTTTCAAGCATACTGCATTGCTACACTGTGTGTTTCTTTTTAAATACCCAAAGTGGCAATGTGGATTGAAGAATGGTGATCAACACGATGGGGTAGCAAATTTTCAGAACCCACATTGTAGCCGGATGACCTTTGGTGAACCTTGTTTTGCTTGCTATACACGGGGATACAGTGTGTATATATATATATATGTATATATATATATCATATAATTATCGTATCTGGTTGGTGGTTTCAAACATGATTTTTCTTTTCCATAATTTATGGTATAATCCTTTCCATTGACTTTCATATGTTTCAACATGGTTAAAACCACCAACCAGGTATTCTGTTGTTTAATATTCTTGATGTATATGGTAACGACATGTAAATATGTCGAGGGCGGTTCAGACCGCGAGGCCCCGGAGGTAGTATGAAATAGCAGTTCGTATACTTATATAGATGTAGTTGCCATATGTTTAAATGAATTGGATTCCGTATGTTTAAATGGCCGGGCATGCCAAGGAAAACCTTTCCGGAGGTAGTCTAAAATACCTGTTCGTATATTTGAAAGTCCGTATCCAGCCAACAGAAAATTGTGAGTGAATCGTATCTAAGATTGGCTATCTTACAAACATGAGGTGAGGCCCCCGACTTATACGTTGGATTATGAACCCCATGAACTACACTTGTATCTTGTATCCCCCTTTTATCAACTCAAACGTCAGTCAAGTGAACTGTGCCTCAACTTACCCTCTGGAAATTTGTTACATAGCTATTGAAATGGCCCATTTATAGTGAGTTGTCCCATTAAAAATGGTGATTTTCCATGGTTTTTTGTATGTTTACCAGAGGGTAAATATCGTTTTTGGGAGGCTCCAAGCTCCAACCTGTGTGCTGGGCAAACTGATGAGTTGGGTAGGTATACACATCCGATGATCCTGGGCATATCCTGGCATTGAGGGATTCTAGTTATAAAGCTTTGGTGAATAAAACATGATTGGAGATAGCCCTTTCAACGAGGCTTACACTATATTATATATATATATATCATGTTATGATATTTTGTGTACATTAAGTATATTGTCAAACTATGATTGTATAGGTTATCACGTTTTACTGATTCATGTTGCTGATTATAGTGATCGATAGGGAACGAGCTGCCACTTGTAAGGGTCATTATGATGTCGCGAACTGGATATCGTTTCATAGGATCGAATGATCAAAGAACCCTACAGAGGGAGGTAGTGCTTGGTTAATTGTTTTCCGTATGATTGTATCCCAATGCTTTGGTCAAAATAGTCTGCAAGTAGGGGCTGTTTTCATCTAAACAAGATTATGTTCTTTGTACTAGTTTTTATGCAAGTACATGATTATGTTAATTGTTGCGTTCATGCAGTGTTCTCAGTTCAATAGACGATTCGGTTGCGGCTCCATGTTCAGTGCGAGCGCACTGCGACATGTTGCGATCACGCTTTCTCTTAAGGCTTCATGTGAAGAGATTTGGCTTAAGGGGCAAGACATAGATTACACTCCGCTGAATCAAGCCCGTGTTATCACAGCATTCTCTGGGCTTTGCACCAAGACATATAAAAGGTATCGCAATATCGCAAAATAAGGTATCATACAATGCAGAATTGTGATAGACTATAAATTGTGATATCAATATATGATAGTCATAAAGTAATCATGGAATACAGGCGTCACCCTGGTCATGTGCCATAGAAGCTCAAAAAGCGAGCTTGGCAACGAATAGGACACTAATGCTTGTCGTCCACGTACGTGTTCCTCTTCCGATTTCTCTGAACAACATAATATTATAGCAACCGCCAAAAGATCGAACGGCTGAAGACCCGGACATTATGGGTGAAGTCTCGTCTATAACACCCTGGAAATAATACGTTTCTAGTTTTGTTTCGGGTTGCTGCAAATATTTAAGTATATCTTCCAAACTGACTGGCTAAATTTGAAGAACTAACATATATATATATATATTATATGTTTGAATGACATATTCCCCCTACTCAGCAATCCACTAGCCATCCAAAGAAACTGGAGTAGAACAACTTCATCAGTTGAAAATCTCATAATTAAATTCTGACTCCACTTGAGCTCTTGCTGAGGAAGGTGCCAGTGGGGGTGACTGGGTTCAACATTCACAGCTAGGACCAATGGACCATCAGAGGTAGATCTTGATGACTCTGGGATGCAAAACTTGCAAAATGATGGATTTACTACACAATGTTCCAATCTCGAGTAGGGAATCTTGCGAATTTCACTGTATGACTTCCCACTGCTGAGGTGAACTGAGGTGCCTGTTGAATCGAATCTTGTAACCAAGCCATGTCCCCCCAGCTACTCGTCAGGAAGCATCATGGTGTGGGAGCCAAGAGGGGCTCCCAGGTCAGGTCTTAGCCCAGCCCGCGTGACTGGTTGATTCAGACTGGTTCAAAAAAGCCCCAATGAGAGACTTGTGTTGGTCAAGTCCCAATGTTTTGAGACTTAAATCTGTATGTTTGCTGCTGAAATCTCCCTTTTGCTTAGTTAAATCTTGATGTTTTGCCAGTGAAATCATGATTTTTTTCGTAGCAAAAGTCCATGAATTTTCACAGATGAACCAGAAAATCATTGAACATCTATCAGTTCTGGTTGGTGGTTTGGAACATTGTTTATTTTCCATTTCATATATGGGATGTCATCCTTCCCATTGGCTTTCACTCCATCATTTTTCAAGATGGTTATATAAAACCACCAACCAGAGTTGACTTTCATATTTTTCATATTTTTCAAGATGGGAAAGAAACCACCAACCAGAGTTGTTCTATATAATCCCTTCCATGTTCACCATGTTTTCCCCACATTGCCCACGGCATCGCCCTTAGGTCTTTGAGAAATCTCTCACAGCCATGGTGAAGGGCATCCGCGCCCATCGCGGCAACGAGTCGGAGCTACCGGGGCGACCGGGGCATGATGTGTGCAGATAGATGGCATTATAGTGGTGATTTAGTGGTGATCGAGACAGGGCTATGCGCCTTAGCTTTTCAACATCATGAATTTTGATGTGACTTCATGGTGATTTAATGGAATTCAATGGAATTCGGCAGGATTTCGTGGTGATTTAGTTGTATGCTTGGGCTGCTGCTCAGGGTGTCGCATGTTGCAGCAGAGCTATATCGCTGCAACTTGATGCAGAGTTTCAAGCTCGCTTTCACCAACATGTTTGCACATGCATGGGCTGCATGGGCTGCATGCACGAATGGTGATTCTTTTTGTAAAAGCGCTGCAGCATTGGTCCAATCTGAGATCAACAGTTTTGATCCTGCTATAATGGCGAAACGCCATGGGCCTCCACCAATTTTCCGAAAGCCGCGGATACTCATCCACAAACTCTTGAAAGTTCCTGCTGCAGCCGCCAAATCATGGAGTGACTATAAGCCTCTGTACTGGAGCAAGAATGTGCGCGATCGACATCGAGACAGGGCTATGCGCCTTAGCTTTTCAACATCATGGATTTAGTAGGATTTAATGGTGATTTAAAGGATGTTAATGGTGTTTAAAGGTTTAATGGTGATTTTATGGAGTTTAATGGTGATTTAATGACATTTAATGAGATTCAATAGTGATTTGATTGAGTTTAATGGGATTTGATGGTGAATAATGGAGTCAATATGATTTAATGGTGATTTAATGGAATATCAGAATATCATAGGTTGTAATGGGATTTTTTGATGGAAAATCCCCAATTTTTCATTCATGTTAAAGACCACCCAGAAGCCATGGTGGATGTAGCCGCTCATACTTTTGTTGGCTTGATAAGTTTGACACCCTTGGATGAACCATGGTATCATGGTCAAGTTATGAATGGTTGATTTTCCCTTCAAAGGGGATGGTCATCAATCCATGTTCATCTAGCCATGCTGTGATGACCAATACTGATTGGTGGTTTGGAACATGAATTTTATGACTTTCCATTCAGTTGGGAATAATCATCCAACTGACGAGCATATTTTTCAGAGGGGTAGGGCGAAAAACCACCAACCAGAAATATCATTGATAAACCATATGGTTCAAGATCATTAACCATATATATATATTATATATATATCCATATATTAACCATATATTAACGGTATATCAACAGTATGTCAGACAACCACCAACCAGAATATGATATGACACTTTTGGGATGGATTACCATACCACATGTTCATCATGAATCCCATGTTTTGACCATGACATGAGCCATGAACAAGACTGAACAAGATACCCCTGGTGCTTGGTTATGAAACAGGTGCGTTTACCCCCTGGTAAAGCAAAACATGTTGACCCTGAAAATGACCAATTTATAGTGGAAACTAGCCTTCCAACCCCTATCTGGCAGGGTCTATGTTAATTTACTGTGCATATGGGTTTTAACCATGAGAAATAGTGATACAACTGACACATGCTGGTTGATTGGTTATGAAATAGGGCTTATCAACCTACCTTTGTTTATTGGGGGTTATGAACTAGTCCAAAATTGATGGGATATAATCAAGCATGGCAGTGAGCAAAATCCCTATTGATAGACTATTTTGCCACTAAAACCTCCATTAAACGATGATTTTCAATTGCCACGTTTGATGACACCAGAGGGTACCCCAAAACACACAACAGACCAATCAACCAGAGTTCTAAGGTGGTCAAGATGTTGTGGGACTTTGAAGATGCTGCAAAAACACTGGCTATACGAAGTGATGTTGGCTTTAGGCCGTTCGTGACTGTAGAGTTTGAAGTTTTAGGGTTTAAGGATGTTTAAGGATGTTTGAGGGTTTAGGGTTTGTATATCAGCACATGGGTATTGTGATTTCAAGCAACATATGTATACATATATATATATATATATATACATAACTATACATATATATATATATTATAATAATTATTATTATCATCATTGTCATTATTATTATGATAGTAATGATAATGACAACATATACAACATTAGATGATATATAATAATTATATTATATCTCATATTTTATATTATATATACATATAACTTATAACATAATATCATATTATATATAATGAATATTTCACAACAAACAATACCGTTTTACGACATGTCATGTCTATCCAACTGCTTCGGGTCTAACTGCTTTGCTGCAGTTTGGAGATGTCCCTGCCATACACCGGAGGGTAATATTGCCATCCATCCTCATGAATTTCCATTAAGTTGGTTGATAAAGTCGATTAACTATAGATACTTGATGATAATTGTAGGTATATCCATCAGACTTCCTAGTTTTGTTTAGTTCCTTCCATTTATCTCCAATTTGTGAAGAATTGTGAAGGAGTACATCAACACCTCCATCGCAGAAATCAATAAAGAGGCGCCGGTGATCACGAAGCATGGTACAGTGACATAAGTGCCAGTGGTGAAGTGAACATATTGTTTCAACATGTTTCAACCAATATGGTTGGGGAACAAGCAACAAACACTGGATTGCCGCAACTAATTTATAGTAAATGATAGCCACTTTTAGGCTGATTTGGTTGTGTATGTGTTTGACTTCTTTATCTAATGGAGTATTGGGAACAATGCTGAGTAATCATGGTAAAATCTCATTATATTCCATTCTATCCCCATTTGATGGTTCAATCCCTAATATCACCATTACATTCCAATTCCATCAAAATTACCATATATATATATATATACACGTATATATACTTACATATACATTGGATTAGAAGACCCACTAAATGAATCCCTTCCTCCATTCATATTAAGCACACCCCATTAACCATGGCTAAGTAGGGGATTAGAACACCTCTTCGGGACAGAATAAGAGTGTTCCATACTATATGAACGATGGGATTAAGGCATATGAAGGCATCCTTACAGAAAGGTATCCAGAAAATTAAGCAAACACAACATGTCCAAAAGTCTGTGGGATTATCGCTGGGACAGCTAGCCTTTATAGATGGGTATCCGCTTGGAAACCATGATAAATTTTAAACCCCTGTGTAGCAGCCCACAAAAAGAAGGATTGAAACAAGTCAACAATGCCACAGATAATGCCACTATTTCAGTAGATTTGTACTGGTTTATCCTTTTGTGCAGGGGTTAGCCGCTATCTTGCCACTCAGAAAATATGAAAGCGTTGCGCTTTGGCATATACGGGTTTTGTTGTTCCTGAGTAAAGCCGGAGTTTGGTATGTACGGGCTGGCATGTTTTCATGTGGGGAAAACATGGTAAAACAAGAATAACCACCCATGACTGGGAATGGTAAACATACCACCTAATTATTTAAGCTAATTTGGGGGATGGTTTATGATTTGTTTACCCACATTATACGTATCTCAAATCTCCTAATGCTACTTTTCTGTACAGATCCTTTTTGGGGGGAGGGCTCAAACACTTCACGCCACTTTACATGTAGCTAAGATATGCGTTGTCATCACCACATTTCGGCCGCGTGAACAGTGCTTGAAAACCCTGTTGGCGGTTGATCATAGGGATTTATACAATGTTCATCAGGAAAAAAACAACCTATATACAGCATATATATATACACACTATATATACTCTATATATATAGATATAGACTTAGAGTATAATATATATATATATATTTATACATACATATCTACTTGGGGCTATCGTCAACAAGAAGTTGGGACTCTTTTTTCTTGGACCAAGCAGTATTTCATGGAATGACAGGTTGGGTAAACCCATTTTCACGCCGAATTGTTGGTGATAGTCCCTTTCCAAAATTTCTAGAATATCTCCCCATGATGTTTTATGGTTGGTTCTCAATAATCAATCATCATCATTTTCCTTCTAGAATCCCATGAAATCCCACCCAAAAAAAAACAATCATGTTCCTTGGTAAATCCTCTACAATGTGAGGGCCCCCCAGTTATAAGTTGGTTTATAAGCCCCAGTAACTATAGTTATAAGTACCATAAACCATAGTTATGGGAGTTATAAACCAACTTAGCTAACTATGGGGCACCACCTTGTAGAATCCTTCAAATTCCATGACATTTTCCCATGACATTATCCCATCATCCCATCAGAAATTCATCAGATCCCCGCAACCTGGCCGTCAGATTCAGTCCACCAACATGGCCACCAAGTCCATGGCGATTCTCAAGGCGAAACTCCGCGGAAAAATCGGAGTTTCGGCCACAAACATGGTGGGTAAAAGCTATCAAAAGATGGCGATATAATGTCATGACAATATAAAATATTGTGGTGCCCCCAAGATACAGTTCAGTTGGTTGATAAGTGGCTGAATTCTATGGTTTATGGTAGATATAACTGGGGGGGGCCCACATTGTAGGATCTATGATGGATATACCTGCAATTATCATATAATGTGATTAAACAATAATAAATTACCCATGACTGGGAATGGTAAACATCCAACTATAAAAACTGTGGTTTGGTGGATGGTTTACTATTGTTTTAGCCACATTAAGGCAATATGATGGTATAATATTATATATGTATACATGTTACATGTGTACAACCGACTTGAATGATAGTTGGGTCTCGTACCTGGAAAAAGTGCACTTCGAACTGACTCCTGGTATCTTTTGGAGCCGGTGAAGCTGAAGCTTCGGCGTCTTCGACAGGCAAACAACGGGTACGAGCTCAGTGTGATAGTCCTGTCATGCATGCTCAGTCCAGAGTTTCGTGACAAAGTGTTCAATCTTTTTCCAGAGGAGTGACCATAGACGCTGCAATCACCACATCTGAATTTTCGTTGGGATCGAAAGCTATGGGCTTCGAGATCACGGCCGTCCTGGCCGTGCCATCAGATCTGCAGTGACTGATTGACTCATAGAATCTAAAAATTACCCTATGGTAAATAAACATGTTGACCCTGAAAATGACCAATTTTTAGTGGAAACTAATCTTCCAACCCCCATCTGCCAGGGTCTATGTTAATTTACTGGAGAGTACAAGTTTCATGGGCAAAATATGGTAATGAAACTTTCTGGGCGCTATGTTTGGTGGATGTTTTCCCCGGGACAAATCAAAAAACAACCAATGTGGTAGAGCCAATGCTACAAACCTACCATTTGGGGATGATGGTTACAACATGTTGCTGACGGTGCCATACTTTTTGAACAAAGCCAGATGGGGGTTTCCTAAGTCACGGTACCCCCAAACCACCCAAAGTTAGACCATGACTTAGTATACCCATGGTTTTGAGTTTTGGGGATCTCCTTGACTTAAGAACCCCCCAAATGGGGATTTGACTCAGCAAAACGGTTGGGTTTCATCATCAACTACGGGGAGCAACCAAGAGCGAGGATGGAGATTAACCAGCTCCGCTGATGAGTTGGGATAATTCCTTGCGAATATCAATAGCCATTAACGGTGATGAATAGGGATTAATAGTGATTGACAGTCATTAATGGTGATTAATAGTGGTTAATAACCAACCCCAACCTTGGCTAGGTAGTTTAACCGTTTAACCCTTTATTTGTTTATGGTCAATGGAAAATATCCATAACCAGCAATTATGTTTTTGTTGTAGATTGCCAAAGATTGACCATGATGAGTCCATTTTACCATCACTTGGATAAGTTCATCCATTATAATCCCTCAGCCAGTTTGTATTTCACCCCAAACGGAACCATCATCAGTTGAATCACGTTGAATCCCATGAATTACCGAATCACCATGGGATTTTTTGACCTATGACATCACCATTTCAATCCCATGAAAAATCACCATCAAAGCCCATTAAAATCTATTAAATCACCTTGAAATCCTACTTTGATATAAAAGAAACATCTAGAAACCACCATAAATCCCATATCAATCCCATATAAATCCCATATCAATCACCATAAATCTGCTGTTTCTTCCCTCCATTTCTAGCTCAGCTCCGTTCCGCTCCGTTGCCCGATCGCCAGTTGGCGTACCTGACCATGCTGGGCTACGATATGACCTGGGCCACCTTCGCGGTGGTGGAGGCAGCCATGCCATGCCGTGATCATTTTTACAGGATGGTGCCCCATTGGAAAAATATGGGGGTTTATATGGAATTGATATAGGATTGATATGGTGGTTTATATGGGGTTTTATATGGCTTTATATTGCTTTATAATAGGATAATATTGGGCTTATATGGGTTTAAACCACCAACCAGTATAGTTATGATGATATGGCCATTGAAGAATGGGAAATATCATAGTTACCATGGGAATATCATTCTAATCAAATGGCCATATAGTTATGTGAATGTTCGTTTTTAAATCCCATGAATACTAGTTTGTTATATCTACTTATATCTACCATAAACCTTAGAATTCAGCGAAATATATCTCAGCTTAGCTATGGAAAATCTCCATTTGTCAAGAGGTAAATATAGGTAAATCATCTATAAATGGACCATAGCTCATAGCTATTTTAAATCTCCAGAGAGTAGTTATAGTTGTTTTAATGTAAAATATTAAAGTTATTAGTGTTACTAACAAATTGCTTTTTTTTTGAAAAAGTAATCATATCATTATATGAATGATATAGCATGTTGTAGCTATAGATGATATCATTTGATATTGTTAGATACAATTACGTAATTAGGTCATGTTCAAAATATGTATATATAACACAATTCAAACGATGATTATAGTTATTACCATCCCAAATTATATAATAATAATCGGAAAGAAATATAGGACAATCATGGGAAAATAATAGGATGCTATGTGTTAATTCCAACTTGAACCATCCCCAACATCACCACATATATGTGGTCAAACCAATAATAAACGGGCCAATTATGGGAGAGTTATGGGATGACTATCGGGATGACTATAGGTATTATTATTGGGATAATGATTTGGATTACCACATCATTGGTGATAATAATCCCAAACATAATCCCAATAATAATCATGTGATAATCCCAATCAATATATTAACAATCATATTAAACTATCCCCAAGTCAGCACCATTTGATGGGTAGCAAAATAAACCATCCCCAAATCATAGGTGGATTAATTATTGGGTTTACCACACGACCATTCTCCATATGAATTATGCGGAAATAACGGGAAAATCATGGGATAATACGGGTTGTCATTTCAACTTAAATGGGAAATTTGTAATATATAGTTGGGATAATCAATGGATATTGATAACCAGAAAGTAATAAACATGGGATGTGGATAATGATTCAATAATGATTATATAGTGATTAAGGATTTGGATTCTAAGAATGGGAGAACAATTGGACCAATTGGATATGGATATTTGATGGGATGGAACAGTTGTTGTTGTTGTTGTTGCTGTTGTTGCTGTTGTGGCTGTTGTTGGTGGTGGTGGTGTTGTTGGTGTTGTTGGTGTTGTGGGTGTTGTTGGTGTTGTTGGTGTTGCGTCGTTGTCATGGTTGTCGTCGTTGTCGTCGTCGTCGTCGTTGTCGTCGTCGTCGTCGTCGTTGTTGTTTTTGTTTTTGCCGCGATTTACACGTTGGTTCACCAGTCGTGTTGTTTTGGCACTTGTTCATAGGGAAAATTGTCAACCAACGGATTTCCCTCAACAAACCCGCATACTCCGGGATATGTATATAATATGATATAATAATGTACATATATATATATATATATTTCCATATTATATATATATAAATACAAACGGATGTACAGTACAGGTGATTGACTGGGATACATCGGATACGATTGAATCTGTGTATACTGTATGTATAATGTACAGCTGTCTTTCAAAATTAATGAACTAAAGGTTTTGTTTCAGTGGAAATAGCCCAACAATTGCCTTGTTCATATTGATATGGCAGTGATACAGTTCTGTCTGAAAAATGGTTGATACTTCAAAACTGCAAGCTGAATCTGGAAATGATGATCAGTGATCAAATTTTGGTGGTACCCCAGAATTCTGGAATATATGTATGCACATCTCAGTTTGTAAGTGGTTACTAAACGCATGTAGAATGTGGGGTAAACATCTTATATACAACTGTTTTAAAGCATGGTAATCAACGTACACAGTGGATGTTTAGTAACTTCAGAGCTACCTCGTGGAGTTCCAAGATAACGATTGGGAATTTGGATGACTGGTTTCCTTGGAACAATGGTTGGACCGCGGACAAGAGAGGATGGAGTCTATACTTGAAACATCTTCCAGGAAATGATTGGGAAACTGGCAAAACGGCGCACGTTTCACAGACAGTTGGGTTCCATGGAAGATTGATCCCAAATGGCCCATCTGGTATCAGTTTTCCCACTGAACAAGGGGCATTTTGGGGTTCAGGTATGGATATTTCACATGTTGAACAACCCCAAGTATGATGTCAAGTTGCTTTGCAAGATGAAGTCGTGAAAAGTCATGCGCGTTATATCCCCTTATTTCATATGATTTCCGAATAAAACCAAGGTCAATGGCCATGTTAGGAACCGATGTATTGGAGGTACCTACTGCATTATATTATAGGTCTATGTAAGGGCTATGTAAGGAGATCTACCCCTAAAATATGTTTTTTTAGGTACAGTAGCTCCAGTTTAGGGTCCTGAAGCCCATCAGGTCATGAGCACGAACCGCTTTGGGACCAAACGCCCCGGGCACGGAAGCACAGTTTCGGATGGTACGTTTGGTGAGAGCCCTGCAGTGATGTGAATGTTGGTTTATAACCGCCATGAAACTAGCAACATTTTAACTAGAGTAACACCCCGTCACAGTTATCATGATGGTTATTAATTGGCAATATGGGATAGTAATTAAGTTAAAAACTCCCATAACATCCCACTGCCATAAACCCCAGCCGAGCTCACCACTGGCGGTTTCAGGGTTTCAAGGATGCTGGGAAGGGTGCGCTCGGGCATACACTGGTCAACAAAGGTTCTGTTTTAAACCGCTCCAGGCGCCGCGGTTTATGATTTCGGGGTACCCTCTGGTAAATATATACAAAAAACGATGGAAAATCACCATGCTATTAATGGGAAAACTCACTATTTCTATGGCCATGTTCAATAGCTATGTAACAAATTACCAGAGGGTACCCAATTTATCCATGTCCAACATCCCTAGCTCACCGGCTATCTCCGTTACCAAACTTGTGGCCAACGGGCGAAACCACTTTGGGCAAGTGTTGCAAGAGTTGCTTTGATTTTTCAGATTTTGCACTTAAAACAATAATGACAGAGAACCTAGAAACACAACGCAAGCGACTCAGAGCATTAGCGCCCCCCGATTCGCTCATTCAGAATTTGAGTTCTGGTCACTTTTTGGTCATGTTGGTCAAGTTTGGCATGATGATCCCAATTGACTCTCATAGGGCTTTCCAAAAATGTGGCTACCCCAAAATGGATGGTTTATAAGGGAAAATCCTATCAAAATGGATGATTTGGGGGTACCCCTATTTTAGGAAACCTCCATATGTTCATACTATCAACCATGTCCAGTTTCACCACCAGACGTGTTTTGCTGAGATATTTGGCGTCCAGCATCTCTTTTACCGAGCAAACGGCTGTGGGACTTCTGACCATCAATCTCTTCAAGAAGGACCATAGGGAAAACCTTGGTGAAGGGTAGGGCAGTATATCCCCAGTATATCCATTCTATTCCCATTCTATCCCCACTATATCAGCAATGTATACAGGCTGGTGCCCAAGGAAAAGTTAGCTAAGTTGATGGGAATAACTCCAACAATTACTTGGGTTTATATGGGTTTTTCTAGAAATAGGGTAAACCTTGGGTACCTTGAAAAAATCCAGCGGGGGGAGTCTCATCATTTTCCGGATGAAATGGCCATAACGGCCATGGGTATCCACTATTTTGAGACAAACCCATATATCTGGGTAAATTATAACGACCTCACTGTGACCGAACCCTGGAATCATGGTTAGGATCCGGGAAATCATCCCCAAACGGCCGAACAATTCAGGTTAGTGAATTACTATAATTTACCCAGATGAGATACTGGTTGGTGGTTTGGAACATTTTTTATTTTCCATAATATATGGGATAACCCTTCCCATTGACGAACTCATATGTTTCAAGATGGGAAAAACCACCAACCAGGATATATCTGTAGTTGATGGGGGCTACAAACCAAGTTGTTAGCTGGGCACGACCTTGATCACCGGGTAGCTCTACACGGAATGTAGGAAGTCGCACCGGTCTTCACACATGCAGAATTTTTGTAAGGACAAGCTGAAGGGTAAGTCACTCCAACTTGCGTTTAGGTGGGGGAAAGCAGTCAAAGATATACACTTTTGCTGATGTATCTTGTTCAAAATACACACTATGTTCCAAGGTTTTGCATGGGTTTTCAGGGTTGCTCCGATTGGGTGAGAGCACGAGCATTGCTTTTGGAGATGATCTCTGGTACACATATGTAGCCAGTTACAAGCTCTGTGCAGCGAGTTTCTTGTCTTATATTGAGTTCTGGGTGGTGTGCGCTTGCTTTGCTTGGTCCATCTGTGGTTAAATGAGTGTGTTGGGGGTTCCCGGATCTCGTTCGAAGCTCCTGGGATCTCGTTCTAGTCTCGTTCTGTTTGCCGCCCAGCAGAGAAAATTGAGCATGAAAGTCACCTTGCAGTTTGCAGTGCAGAGCATGAAAGCAAAAGCAACAAAAACCGAACCAAAACGGGCATAGTCCAAAAAGAAATCATCAAAAGGGCAGACATGCGATACAAAAGGTTCGCTCAAAGGTTCGCTCCAAAACCAAATTTTGGGAAGTGAAAAAAATGTACGACCAAATCCTGGAAGACACGATTGTGGCGTTTACATTGGCGAAACCTCAAGAATCTCTATCTAAGAGTAGTTCTAAATTTTGATTTTTGGGCTATGGTGCAACTTGTGTTCCATGGTGTTTTGCAGATAGGCTTCCCCTTTTGCAAGTTTGAACATGAAATCATCGGCGTTCCATGGGCGGGTGTGACTTTTTGGACATGATGGAGTGCGGAGTTCCATGGGGAAAAGTACATCCGATGTGCAATGTGGGTGTATCTTCGTCCGTTTCCTGTAGTGATTTTTTGTTGGTTCCCACACAAAAAAGACGGTAAATTAAACCATTGTTGGGGGGAAGAACAAGTGTAAAGTAAGGATGTATTCATCCTGGGTTGGCATTATATAGTTCAACTGTTGATTGGATGATGATCGTTGTTTTCAAGAAGAACGGTTTTTAAGAAGTCCGGAATGATGATGGGAAGTCTAAGGGGACAATGGCAGCCGTAAAAAGCAGCTATAATTGGACACAAGCAAATATCTAGTGGAAATGACATCCCAATTTCAACTTAATCATTGATATCATGTTATATCCCAATTTCAACATAAGATCCCAGTTTCAACATCATGAATGTTATATAATCATTGATGATTGATATTATCTTGGTGTGTGTGTGGTAGGTTGGTTCACTGGGTGAGCATCCATAAAACTCGGTTGTTTTGGTGCGGAACGGCCTGTCAAGACTAGGAGGAAAAGGACTGGCTGTTTCATGGGCCGGATGGTCATGGGTATGGGTCAAAATTAGGTACCCCAAAATTATGGATGGTTAATACTAAACTAGACTAACATCTGTGGTCCCCTAGGTCTTCCATTTTGACCCACATCCATGTAAATACACATCTCACATACATACGTGTATATACATATACCCTCTGGTTATTTAACATAGCCATATGGGAAATGGTCTATTTATAGATGGACCTATTAAAAATTGTGATTTTCCATGGCTATGTTAAATAACCAGATGGTGTATATATATATATCATACTGACCTCACCGTGACGGCACTGGAATGATCGTTAGTAAGGGGAATCATCCTCGAATGGCCTTACTGAAGAGTCACTTCCAGCTTTGTGAATTATCATAATTCAGCCATATATTTATGATTATTTATGTACAGATGTCAGAATATACCAAGTGTGGTGTAAATATGGTAGGTTGTTTCAAGTACTGTTTCCTTTTAACCTCTCCATCTCTTTGAGACGATCATTGCCCATTTGTGTTTGCTCCAAAGATGGAATAGCCCTCAAATCCAATGACCTATCATCAATTCACATACTAGTATTGGCAGTATTGGTGACAAGTCATTGGATATAAGTGTTTTGTCCAAATCATCTATTGTAAGTCACTGGGCAATGTAGAACCTCAAACTCGAATTGATATTTGAGGTATTTGTGGGTTTCTATTTGGATCATGTTTGAGCAAATTGATTGTATCTGTTTATGACGGTTGCACCCCACTTCTATCCATCCTTCGCCCGCTTCGTGAGGACTTTGGGTCGCAAAGTCAATATGCAACTTGGTTCGCGAAGCAACAGATGAATGGTTTGTGGTGTAACAAGGGTTGGTACCCTCTGGTAAACATACAAGAAAACATGGAAAACCACAATTTTATAGCTGGGTAAATCAGCTATAAATTGCCATTTTCCATAGCTATGTTAAATTACCAGAGGGTAAAAAGGGTTGGTAAATGTCCTAATTGAACATCACCCAAATATTGGGGATATGATCTCCAACAGATACTTGTTTTGGTGATGTTCAAAATTCCGAAAATGGTACATTTACCAAACCCTGTGTAATTCTACCAAGATCCCACACAAATTAGACCAGTGAAAGTCGACTTTCTGTTGGAAACTGCAGACATGCGATAGATTTGGGACATATTCAGGGTCGATTTGTGAGTTGAAGTGAGTTTAATTTCTATCTTATTAAATTATATCCCAATTACCATCTGGTTATTTAACATAGCCATGGAAAATCACCATTTTTAAAAACGGTAAATCATCTATTTCTATGGGTCATGTCCTATGGCTATGTAACAAATAACTAGAGGGTAAATTAATGTAAATTATATCCCAATTACATCCATATTCCATATGTTTAATGGGAATTTCAGGATCCTAAAATGGAGGTACAGTACCATATAAGGCCATATTTTGTGGGGATATTCCCTTACATAGGCCTTACATAGGCCTTTTATATGGTAGGTACCTCCAATTTAGGTTCCTGAAATGGCCATTGAATTATTGGAATAGACAGATGCAATATATCGGATATGAACATATTGATGGTTTCTGTATTCCAACAACATGTCAGGAAACAAAGAAACAATGTTTATGTTGATATGATATATTCCACATACCCTCCAGTAGTCAAACATTGTTTGCTAGAAAATCCAGCATCTAGTTCAATCATTTTTCCAGCTACAAACCTCCATTCACTTTGGATTTTTTTGCAGATGTTCAATCATTTTCCCATGAGTTCTCCAAAGACATGCTCCATCTGGGTGGTTTGGAACATTTTTTATTTTTATGACTTTCCATTCAGTTGGGAATAATGGATCATAGTGGTTTAATGGATTTTAATGGATTTTGATGGATTTTCCCATCATATTGGGAATGTCATCATCCCAACTGACGAACTCACTCCATCATTTTTCGGGGTAGCGAAAAACCAGCAGTTTCCACCATTTTGGTGGGATTTCCCAGCTACGGAGCTACACCGGCGCCCTAAGGAGACTGGCATGGCCATCAACTGTTTGAGCAACATTTGCTCCGCCGAGGCAGCGCTATCTTAGATGGGCCTTCAATGGCCAAGGATGCTTTAATGCTAGAATATATGGTTGAAATGGGGAAAAAACATAAGGTTTTTTTGGGGTTGGGGGGGAATTGTGATATGATATATATATGTATATATATACATATATTGATTCATTTATGTATTATATATATACATATTATACATATACATATATATATATACATATTATACATATATATATATATACATATACACATGTAACATAAGTCAAAACTAAGAGATGATGTGTTTTCATTCATGTAGATGTGAATCTTGCGTGTACATGTATACACAGTAACATGTTTTATACATTATGAGACATTATGCTGAACAATGTTTTATATGTACTTACTTTGGGCACGTGTAGAATATCCAGGATGACCCTGAGTGAAGTTGTGTAATGGAGTTTTATTGGAGTTGTTTTGAATAAGCGGAGGTTTTGAAAACTTTCATGAACCAAAAACGGGTTGATGATGCGACTACATTTACATGTCCGTGATTCCAGAAACATGGCACTGTGACACCATACGCAAAGATGTGAACTGACGGAGACAACCTGTTTGGGATCACCCTTCTCACGGCAACATTTTGGCGCGACTGTGGTGTCAAGACCCTTTGGGGGTTTGCACTGTTCCATTGTTTTTGGAGTTTTTTCAAAATGGTTTGCTCACGATTCGAAACAACAAATACGCTTAGATAAAAGATAAAAAAACATGAGTTGTCAAAATCAGTTTGATAGATTTTGGGAGAATTTGAGTTTATATCCAGATATAGCTACATATAATTGATCATCAAACATATATTTGCAATTATCTTTATCATTTATAATCGATCATCAATTCCAGAAATTGGAAACAAAAAATTGGGAGAATTCAGCAGGATTTGCGGATTTTCTGTTCCTATAGGATCATCCCACGTGCAGGTGAAGTTCACGAAACACAGCGAGCGCTCATGCCATGGGTGAAGTCGAGGTAAAACGTTCACCATAAATTTCATGGGAATATGTCTACAATCTAAGTTGGTGCAAATAACTCCAATAACTATGGTAATAACTATGGTTTTTGGTACTTATAACTCGAGTTACTCCAATAACTATGGTTCAATGGGGATTCAATGAGATATACCTGGCACTACCTGGCAATAATGGGGATGTAATGAGGTATAATGCAGATATCTAACTGCCATAACTTGGAAAGTGCAAATGACATCCCAATTTATGGCAGTTATATAACTGGTTGGTGGTTTGGAACCATGGAATTGTCCGACTTTCCATATGGGAATTTCATCATCCCAACTGACTTTCACTCCATTTTTAGAGGGGTAGGTTGAAACCACCAACCAGAAAGATCATTGATAAACCCTATTATTCAAGATCATTAATATATATATATCCATATATTAACCATGTATTATTCATATATTATTAGCAGTATATTAACAGTAATCCAGTGATGTTTAACTATGATATACCACCAACCAGCCATAACTTATTTCCAAGTGGGATGATCCTCCAGTTACTAACTCTGTCGCGACATCGCAGATCTCTCGCGACATCATCACAGACTTGATGTCCTTGTACCTTGACGCGATAGCCCGGTGTGCGTGTGTTTTCCACCTCATAAGCTTAGAATCTAGCCAGCTATTCTACTAACACTACCCTCTGGTAAACATAGAAAATGCTATTGAAGCCATGGCCCAGTCGAAATAGTTGATTTACCCAGCTATAAAATGGTGATTTCCCATAGTTTTGTAAACGTTTACCAGAGGGTATCAATTGGGGATTGTGACAATCCACGGGGAATCCGTGTCAAGCACTGTGTCTATTGACTATGTAACGTCCTGAATGGACATTGGGGACATCCTGGTGGAAGGTTGTGTTTGATAGTGTTTCAAGTTTTGCAAAGTAAAGGCAAGTGAGCAGTGTTCAACATCGCAGTTGGTTGATGATTCTAGTGGATTATACTAGCCAATACTGGTTGGTGGTATTGAACCTGATTTTTTTTCCCAGATGTTGGGAATAATACTCCCATTTGACTAATATTTTTCGGAGGGGTTGAAACCACCAACCAGAATATCATGGGGAATATGACAATCCATGAATGGGGAATTCCATGGAATTCCTATCTACTGTAACCAGTAAGGGACGTTGGTTGGCGGTTTAGGATGTGTGGGATGTTCAACAGTTCAACCCAAGAAATGGTTCAACACATGGAATGATGATCCCGACGATCGGATCGGATCGGATTGCCTGTTTTACATGGTAGTTTTCATGCGATGAAGCGTAAGTTTTTGAACACTGCTCAATTGAATAGTGTTGTGATTTTCCAGTTTTGTTTCATGTCATCGTGGCATTTTAAGTTTGGTTTTCATCCCAGACATGGCATGAAATTACAACATCTGTCATCAAACGCCAAATTTGAACCAAGTACGAGTCAATTCATGTTCTGTAAAAGGGAATTCTACATATATTTCTATGCCAACATTGAAAAACATTGAATTTAAGATGTTGATTTGATCTAATTTATAAGTTGCCACATGTATCAAAACATGTTCGCCAAGTTTCAGCAAAACCACTGAGGTTAAGCTCATCTCGAGCGTATCTGAGAAAGTCCGGGCCCTGCTCAGTGTCTGGTGGGCCGTGCTGTGGCAAGGTGGGCCCCATAGTTTAGCTAAAGGTACACTGAAAATCACCAATTTTTCCATAAGCCAACTAACCCAACTTACCATAAAGGTGACCTACCCGGTAACCTACCCCTTTTTTTTTGGGCCCCTTCTTTGCTGATCCCATCTCCACCCCGCAGCGTCCCCGGGGTCCCCTTGGCTCTGTGCAAATCTCGGGATGCAAAGTGATACCCGGCCTGGTAAACATACAAAAAACTAGAGAAAATCTCCATGTTTCATGGGTAAATCCACTATTTCTATGGCCCTGAAAATGATGTTAATTAACATGTTGACCCTGAAAATCACCAATTTTTAGTGGTTTCACTAATCTTCCAACCCCGATGACTGCCAGGGTCTATGTTAATTTACTGGAGGGTACAATAAACTACTGGTTGCTGGTTTGGAACATGGCTTTTATGACTTTCCATATATTGGGAATTTCATCATCCCAACTGACTTTCACTCCATCATTTTTCAGAGGGGTAGGTTGAAACCACCAACCAGACTAACATATCCAACTTTGGATATTGATACTGAAATTGATAAAGTTGGAGACAGTTTGAAATATTGATAACCAGCTTTGATATCAATTTTGCATGGATACAATATGATACAATCACCTGTGCATCGGAGTGTGTTTAAGTATCAAAAAATGCCGCTTTGCTACCTGACGCTTGTCAGGATCAAAATTGGGATTGAACAAAGATGGAATGGGGATATAGCTGCAATGCTTCGTGGATACAGAGAATATGTCAGATATAGTTGGAATATAGTTGGAATATATAGTTAGAATATAGTCAGAATATATAGTTAGAATATAGTTAGAATATAGTTCTTATATGTTCTTATAGTAAAAGTTTGGTTCGATCACTTTTTAATATTCAAAACATAATTACCAGAAGTATTCATGAATATTTGCTATTTATGTATAATGTATATACCATGTTTTAGTATGAGAGAGAACACTTTTAATGCTATAACCCTATTTTTCGCGTAAAATGAAACCCTAGTTTTATTGGATTTCCATCACAACTTACTGTATCTATCGCTTCGGCCAGCACTTGTGCTATGCCCCAAAGTCTTTCGGTATGATTGTCGGGAACCTCGTTTTTGGTGACCTTTAGTGGCCATCCACTATGTTGATGTACCTGGGTTTACGAACCCAGGGACGTGGTTGATGACCCTCTGCGGGGAATTTGCTGTCCGGCAATCCTGGTTTTCAGCACTTTTTACATAAACTTAAAAAAAAAAAAAAAACCAAAAAAACCCATAACCCCCCAAAAAAAAACCAAAAAAACCCACAAAAAAAACAAAAAAAACCCACTTGTTGAAAGTTTGTTAAATGCGTTTGACTT
>Ga0126342_10000916_pt1 | contig 37503 bp, 36 predicted proteins | sample Cyp1metagenome_FD_92528 | JGI IMG/M metagenome (GOLD analysis project Ga0126342, IMG submission 92528) | Coral microbial communities from Lord Howe Island, Old Settlement Bay, Australia - Cyphastrea 1 metagenome | ecosystem: Host-associated > Invertebrates > Cnidaria > Coral ... | reverse complement strand
TACGCTACTGTAGGTTCTCTTGCACTTGCACGCATGTGCCAGGCTACGCTACTGTAGCTTTTCTTGCACTTGCACACATGCGTCACGCTACGCTGCTGTAGGTTCTCTTGCACTTGCACACATACATGACGCTACGCTATTAAAGGTTATCTTGCACTTGCACAAAGAAAACAGATTGAATTTGAATGACTTGATTTGGAGATATGTTCGCACATGGCAATGGTGCTGGGAAGCAAATGTTGTTGGATTGCCTGTTTAAAAAAAAAAATAGTCTACTTTGAAAAGATCTGAACGTCACCGGCAAAACGTGCTGGCCCTGTGGTTTCGGGCACGAGGGCTCGCGAAAGAGACATTTTTTGGGGCGCATTTTATTCAGAATACGCAGTAATTCACACTGCCACATAAAATTGCAAAACACCCTGCAATTGACCTACATAACCACGAAAAAACACTGCAAATTCACTGCAAAGACCTTCACTTCTCTTTCAACAAAAGAGCCTTCAAGTTTCAAAAACCTGTCTGCTTCCCTTCATCTTCTTCAAAGCCATCTTCATGAGACCAGTGCTCTGTGTCCGTATGCCTAAAGTGTTCCAGCTCCACTCAAATCCAGGAATTATTCCCAAACCCCTAGCACCTGTACCTTTTAATTCGATCCACTGCGTTGTGTGTGCGTTGCCTTTGTTTCACCAAATCTACGGGTCATCTTAGCTTCAATTAATAGGAAAGCTCTGGCGAAAAATCCTGCATGTTCCCACCCTTGTCAAAATTCCTAAAAAGAGGAGATTCTACAGTACTTGGCAAAACAGTAATCTCACTGGTTAGGGGTATGTCATAATATGACATTGGCTCTATTCTAATCCCAGGACAGGAGGGTGAACCCGTATCATATATAACATTATAATCATTGATGGTTTTCCTCAAATTGAATCCATTGGGCAAAAAAAAAGAACCATCTGGTTAGACAATTGTTAGATATGCTTAGACCATGGACCATGGCAGTTCCCGACTTCGTCAAACTTGGTCCCCCAACATCGGTCCACTTTGGCCCATTTGAGGTGCCATAGGAAGACCAGCAAGCGAAGTTACGTTGGGCCTGGTGCAGTGTAGCAACAAAGTGGGGGATATGGGGCTTTTATGTGCTGCCTATACCTTGACCAAAAGGATAAGCTTGAGAGATAGTCTGGGACTACATCAGTGGCCCAAAGGTCCGAAGGTCACAGTGCGTCCTAAGCGGCGAGGTATGCATTTTAGACATATGTCAAACAAGTTGCTGTCCATGTTTAAAACTCTAGTTGCATCATCCGATATCCAAAAATTGCCTGATCACACTCCGGATGCCAAGCTCAAAGATTGATTTCAATGTCAAGCATGTGGATCCTTTGGATCCTGTGGATCCTTTGGCTTTTCGAATGGCTGGTTGCCAGCAGAGAATGTGGGAAATGGTGAGCACCTGAAACTCGCTGAGTGCCCACGCGCTTGGAAGGCAGACTGTGCAGCAACAAGCCTCAATAAGGAGTGCAGTCGAAAGGATGCGGAGCAAGAGAGAAGCCTTCAAGGAGAAAGCAAACTCTACTGGTTCATGCAAACTTTCACAGTTTAATTTTCCAAGTAGATCTATTGTACGTATATCTAATGTGCTAGTTTGACTCTACTCACAAATTTCAATCGCCCCAAGGCTTTACCAAGCGCTGTGGTGAGACTGGAATCATTTTCTCTACAATGTGCGTCCAGTTTTTTCGTTCTTGACTCAAACTCTATCCGACCCTCCACATCCTTTGGACCTGCAAGGGAGTGCATTGAAATTACGTGTGGCTGTAGGTTGCAGCATAGAATGGAGATAGCCAAGAACTTACATGCTGCTGAAGGATGGACTGGAAAAACTATGATGCGTACTTTTGTTCAAAAACCCGGGTTCCTGCTTGGGCTATCAGGCTATCAGGATTTGTCTGACCCATAAAGTATATTCAGGTGTTATGCAGCTCCCAGTGAGGGATGGCTAGTCGGATAACTCATTCCAGCATGACATGAAGGCCCATGTCATCCTTGCCCGTCTCATCCAAAGTACGATGCCAAGCGCGGGTCCATTCCAAGGGAAGACGCCCTTGGAATTGAAGCGAGCAAGTTTGTGCCAAAGTTCAGTTACCGCGAAATTTCCTGTGCCAATACATACATGTATATAAGACAATACAATAATATATATATATATATACATATATGTATAAAGTTCTACAAATATAATATACAATATAAATATAACACAATGCGAAATAAAGTGTATATATATAATGAAGAATATATAATATACAATATTTGAAAAAGATATTAAAAAATAGATAGTGTATATAATATCAAATATGTAATATATAGTATACTGTATATAATATGTAATATCCTATATGCCAGTAGTGCCGCACAAGGCGGTGGAGGAAGTTTCAAAAATAGGAAAGCTATAAGAGAGGTTGGTTGTTGTGAAGCACAGATGGCAGAGCGAATCCACTGATGGACCGAAAGGTGGCTGGAGTTGTGTTTTAGGAGTGGTTGCAATGGTTGCAGTGGTCACCTCACACACAACTGCTGGATGTAGTGTGGTGTAGTGCAGTTGTAGTTGTAGTGTAGTGGAGTTGTAGTGGTGTAGTGTAATTAGTGTAGTTGCAGTTGCAGTTGTAGTTGTAAGTAGTGTAGTGTAATGTAGTGTAGCGTACTGTAGTGTAGTGTACTGTCGTGTTGTGTACTCTAGTGTAGTATAGTGTAGTGTAGTCTAGTGTAGTGCGTGTGAAGTAGTGTAGTGTCGTGTGGTTGTACTTGTGGTGTAGTGTAGCGTAGCGGAGCGGAGCGGAGCGGAGCGGAGCGTAGTGTTGTGTTGTGCTGCGTTGTGTTGTGTAATGTAGTGTTGTGCTTGTAATTGTAGTTTCAGTTGCAGTTGCAGGTGTACTTGTAGTTCTATCTATCTATCTATCTATCTATCTATCTATCTGCAAGCTTGAAAAGGAAGCTATTCTGCGAGACTTCCTCTATTTTCGAAGGTGGCAACATGAAAAACGAAGCAATTCTGCGAGACTTCCTCAACTTTTGAACTTGATAACGTCAAAAACAAAAAAAACTGCGAGACTTCCTCAATTTTCGAAGTTGGCAACATCAAAAACGAAGTCCTTCAATAGTGGAAAATTGAGTGCAGAGCTGACGGCCTCGTGCCAATGCGTTTTGCGATTTTTCCACTCCATCTGTCTAAAGTACTGTACTTACCACGAAAAAATGAAGCGAGGTCAAACGAAGTGCTGCTCCTGTCACGCAACATCACTTTAGCAAACCTACAGATCTGATGCTCCAAAATGCAACCCCTCTCAGGACATCAAAACCCTGACCTCCTAATATCTCTGATGATCATGTCTCTTGTACTGCGCCTGTCACGGAACATGTATCTTTACGGATCCTCTTCAAATATCCGACGCCTGCTATCGTTTTTGGAACTGCTACAAAGTCATCACCTTTTGAGGTGCAGAATCCCTTGTGCCTGTCATGCCAAACGACATCCGAACGTCACGACATCCGAACGTCCATAATATATAGTATATAATATATAACATATATTATACCAGATATGATATATAATATCCAATATATAATATATAATATAGAATATAATATAATATACAATGTGTAATATATATTAAATATAATAGATATTATATTATATTATATATAAAACATATTATAATATATATATGTATATTTATTATTATTATTATTGTTATTATTATTATATCTAATATGTTATATATATATATATATTATACTACATATATTATTCGCATTGATGTGAAGTTGTTTCTCCAGTGATGTGTTACGGCTCTAACCTCAAGGGTGTCTCTTCTGCATCCCCCTCTGGGCTCGTAACTGAAGCTGACTAAGGCCAGCATCAAGTCCAACTTGGCGGAACCTCCTGGGAGATCAAGACCGATGCAACACGGGAGACCAGATTAGGCACGTCCAAATATCTGAGGTTTTACCCTATATAGGAACTATGGGTACATAGATTATTTATATACATATATATATAGATAGATAGATAGTTATAGAGTTATATAGTGTATACTTATATATATATATAGGTACAAAGATTATATAGGGTAAAACCTCAAGTCCACTGCCGACTAAAAATGATTGGTGCTAACACATACAGGCATTTAGAAAAGCTTAGAATAGTTTTATGGTACTTTTATCACCAATGTCTTAGTCTATGCCAAAAAGAGCAAAAAACAGGAAAGGACATATAGATATATATATAACAAATAACAATGCAACAGAAACAAAGTAATATGAAAAAAAAACAGAAAAACATGTTATGAGTATAAATAAACCTCAATTATCAAAAAAACAACACAAAACACTGTAAAAATGGGGCCCTCCTGGCCTCCCTCTCTCAAAAAAAAAAGACGGGGAGCCTCTCTGATGCATCTGCCATTAGAAGCCGCTCGTGCGCCATCTGCCAAACAAGCAGAATTGGAAAGCTTGGATGAGTGGTTTGATGGGATCCGGATGCCTGGATTCAGATGATTCAGATGTCTGGGACTTTAGCATCTGCTTACAGTTCTACATGGAGGGTTGAACTCACGACAGGAAGAGACTGCAGCTGGATGTTCCAAGAATCCAAAAAGGATTCGGCCAATCCTGAGGCCTCCTACATACAACACGCAATTTCCCGAGAGATGGCAACGACACGAGGGTATGAAAGCGATTTTTACAGCATGATACAGTACAAATGAAGGCTTCCAAAGCCCAAAGCCATTTGTATGCTGGGAATTCCTCAAAATTGGATCCATCATGTTCTCAAGAGTACTTGTACATCTTGTACTATCTTGCACTTCCCAGATTCACGACCCTGGCTCCCTGGGCTGCCTGAGCTGCTTGTGATTGAATCGCAGCAGCTGTTGGCGAAGCCCCCTCAAATATGTGCAAAGATGTCAGGAAACGGGCTGCCCCACGAAATCCATTCATTTCTGCACCGTTAGGTAGTCTTGTACATTGTCTCACATGTCCCAGACTCCAGCGCAAATCACAGCAAGCATCGCCTGACCACCATACAGTGGTGGGACTGAAGCGCCAGCTTGGCCCTGAAAAAACTGAAGATGTACCAAGGTCATCAAAGATCTAGGCTGTTTGTATCAGCTGCTTCTGTCTGTCACAGTTGCTTGCAAACAATTTACAAACTTGCCCTCCCAAGCTTGTCCAATCCATTTCAATCCTCCAAGAATCCTTTTGGCAGCAAGGATATGTTACATGGGCATACATGGGCTAGATGGTGCCCACCTTATTCTTTGGCCACGCCTGGGCCAAGTTCAACAGCCCTCCCGGCGAAAAGCTAGCGGCACCTTCAACGGTCTACTGGTCAACAAGGCAGACCTTGTTGATCAAAAATCAAGCCGCTGTCCGCCATTCTAGGATAATATAGCATTGCATATTACATGTGTAGTGTGTATGTAATTGATCGTGAATGTTTATGGAGTTGCGGTGAAAGAGTCTGATTGCCACTATAATATTTAGTTTAGAAAGAAAATATGACATATGCCACTAATGTAGCCATTATATTTGGTTTCAGCAGGAACTGGTCCATTTACCCACACTGATTGCGTCGCCACGCCTGGGAGGGAGTTTGTCGCTGGAGCTAGCGGCGGCTGAAGATTGCGGGGCAGTCCAGGATTCTCCTGGGCTTTGCAGACTGCATTTGATGCTTCTGAATTGAAGGTGTAACATTTAAAAACATATATATATATACATTGATTTACTGTACCCTCTGGTATTTTTTTCATAGACCCTGGCAGATAGGGGTTGGAAGACTAGTTTCCATTAAGAATTGGTGATTTTCAGGGTCTATGTTTATTTACCAGAGGGTATATGTTATTTATATATATATGCTTCTGAAAACGATCTAACATATACAGTAAATCAATGTCAAATATGTAAATCTTTCGGCATCATGTATCAGGTAAGTTTCTTCGCTTCCGTGAATACCTTTGATCAAGAGGTGCTTGACCCTGTTTGATGGTAGCAAAAGCCTTGCGAAGTCCAGCTGGCTTCTTCGAAGAAGACACTGCGAATGTCAAAAATATCTTTGAATCTATGTGTCAAGAACTTTTAACCACTGTTCTTGACAGGAATAGTAATAGCATCATTTGGATTCAAAAGCTTGGAAAAGAGATCGCATAGTCCACCAATTTTTGCATGCAACCTTGCCAGAAGCACTGCCCTGAAGAAATAGAAACATCATGAAACATAGGATATCTCCAAGTATCTCCAACTATCTCCAACTTCAGTTGTGTTCCTATCATCTCCCACCCAAAATCTCCTCTAATGGCAAGAAGGCGGGTGGGATTGCCGGGCGGCCGCGGGCCTTCCGGGTTCATCTGCGTGATCTCACTTAAGAAGCGTCCGTTTTTGTTTGCAGGTATCAAGGACCTATTTCTAACATACATATATTTATGTACTATAATAGTAATCATAGCAATGATATATAGTAAAAATATGTAAAAATCATGATGATAATCATAGTTATAATATAGATATGTACATTTACATACAAATTTGTGTGAATATATATATATATAACTATACATATCACATATCTATATTACATACAGTGTATTATCTCCAGAATGTCCAAGGATCGCCCGAACGGGGAGCCTGTGGGAGAACTCCCGGCGGAACTTGTGGAGCTTCGTTTCTGGAGAGCCGGCTTCTGAAATGCAAATTGCTATGGGTTTTTTTCAATTGGGTTCCTGAAAATGGATGAAAATGGAATGTTTGATAAGTTTGATAATTATCCTGAAAATGGAATGTTTGATAGCTTGGTAACCGTTGGTAATCCAATAGTAAATCGACCACAGCAAATGGATGAACATCTCTTGTTTCCAGAGTCCCAACACTCTCAACCCAGACATCGCCAGCGCCTGGGCTGTTGAAAGTTCCTTAAACGCGACATACTTTTTCCGCAGCTGGGTAGCTGCGCTGCAGGAACAGAGCACATGAACTCCGCAGGCTGAGCTTTACATCGCCCCTTCCCTGCGTCTCTGAGATGCCAACGGATAGCCAGGCATGCCTCAGCTACGATGACGTATCACGAGTCAGTTCGCCCGTGCTCGGCGAACTGCGTGCACGGGCAAAGCGGCTAAACTGATTGCACCCCAAATTTGTATTGCGGTTCTATCAGAATCGGGAAAGAGCTGGCCCTGGATTTGAAGTTGAAGAAGTTTGAGTGAAATGTGCAGTCAAGCTGGTTGATTTGATAATTGAAGGTTCTAAACCTCCGGAGGTGTTCTTTTCAAAATCTTGAAAGGGAAAAAGAATGATTGAAATTTCAAAAACAAATTTTCAGAACAGACATTCCACCGAGTGTAATCAGATTGCCAGCTCAATCACAGCAAATGGAAAGTTTTTGGTAAAGTGGAACACTGTACAATGCACGGAGAGAAAGTACACAGATCTACCGAGTCGCTGAAATCTGATATCAAACGACCATCGATGTTAGCGCCATTGGGCCATGATAGTCAACCGCCGGAAAGCGAGCCATTCCCCGCCGCGAATCCCAGCCTGGAGCCGCCGCATTGGCAGCACTTGCAAAAGCGGCTGCTTGCAATGTGTCCTGACGATAGCAGACTGTGAAAAGGGTGGTGCTTGTTTCAGGGCAAAGTGTGAGTCAGCAGCCATTTTGGGATATTTTGGGACTAGATGGTGAGTCAGAATGGTAGATGATTGAAGTAGAATTCTTCCAGAATCACACTTCAGATTCTCACTCGCGGGCACGATTTGGTCACATGATCCCCTTGTGAAGATTCTGGCTCTTTTTAGAGTGACCGGAGCAAAGACCTGTGACACGCCTCCAAAGCATCGATGGAACCACGTTCATGAAGAAATTTGGTCTCGGAGTCAGGACTGCTACAGTGGAGTTGGAGGGATGTATTGTGTACTAATACAGCAGACATGTTGCTTCACATTGCCAAGGAAATTGACACTTCGAATGCGAACGGTGTAAATGGAGTTCGACCACTATCAGTGCCATTCACTGTACCATGGACAAACTAGTCTCATGAGACCAGAACTCCCCAGTAGTTCGCTCAGACAGCAAGAATGCTTCCAACAAACATCTTCCCAACATCAATCAACGGCATCGCCAGTTTGGAGCGGGAAATCAAACCTTGACAATTCGACAATCCAGGGCTTCCAGATGCTTCCAGGGCTTCCAGGCCACGGTCTTGGTGATAAGACTTGGCATATTTCCTACCACCTCCTGACGCAAATTCTGCGACCCATGGCGAGTTTTTCAAAAGTCGTGTCGCTCTTGGTGATGATGAAGTCAGATTGGGCAGAAAAGCATCCATTTTTTCATCATGAATCCAAGGTTGACACAGAAAGTGATGATCCAATTGGCCCAATGGATGGCTTGGCACCGTGTGGCACCCTGTGGCACCTCATCTCCAAAGTCCGTCACCAGGCTGCTGTGTTTTCCAATTGGCAGCTCCTGCCCACCGAAATGCCCGCGAAGATGCAGATCCATCTAGATTAACATCTGGTCGGTGCCAGAATTATTCAATGGCCATTCCAGGATCCTAGATTGGAGGTACCTACCATATATAAGGCCTATATAAGGCATATGTAAGGGAATATCCCCACAAAATATGGCCTTATATGGTACAGTACCTCCAATTTAGGATCCTGGAATTCCCATGAATTATAGAGCGGAAGTTGAGGAGTACGAAGGTACGGTTACTTACCGTACCCTGTTGTTCCATAATCATGTTTTCCTCGGAAAGGTATGAAAAAAAAACTTTACGTCGAGTGATCCCCACCATGACATTTATACGTTTTGTTACAGGCAAATCTTCTGGCATTCTCTCTGACATATCTTCTGGCATTCTATCTGGCATTCTATCTGGCATATCTTCTGGCATTCTACCTGGCATATCTTCTGGCATATGTTCTGGTATATCTTCTGGCATTCTATCTGGCATATCTGCTGACATCCTATCTGGCATTCTATCTGGCAAATCTTCTTCCGTTCTATCTGGCAAATATTCTGGCACTTTATCTGGCATACCTTCTGGCATTCTGCCTGGCATATCTTTTGGCATATGTTCTGGTATATTTTCTGGCATTCTATCTGGCATATCTTCTGGCATTCTATCTGGCATATCTGTTCTGGCATATCTTCTGGCACTCTATCTGGCATATCTTCTGGCATTCTATCTGGCATATCTTCTGGTGTTCTATCTGGCAAACATTCTGGCACTTTATCGGGCATACTTTCTGGCATTCTATCTGACATTCTATCTGGGATACCTTCTGGCATTCTATCTGGCATATCTTCTGGCATTCTATCTGGCATATCTGTTCTGGCAGCATATCTTCTGGCATATCTTCTGGCATTCTATCTGGCATATCTTCTGGCATTCTATCTGGCCGTTGAGGTCCAGCGGTGCACACTGAGCTCGGAAGGTCCCAGGTTGAGGTCCAGCGGTCCCTGGTTGAGGTCCAGCGGTGCCCACTGGGCTCGGAAGGTCCCTGGTTGAGGTCCAGCGGTGCCCACTGCGCTCAGAACCTTGCAGTTGAGGTCCAGCAGTGCCCACTGCGCGCGGAATTTGGCGAAGAGATTGGCGACGAGTTGGCAAGGCGGAAGTGGACGTGGAAGTTGATGCAGACATGGTCGAGGAGAAACTAGAGGAGGAGAGAGAAGAGGAGGAGGAGAAGGAGGAGAACAGCTCTGATAAAATCTAACAACCCTCACCTGGCTGGCGGGGAAAAAACTTATCTTAACTTACTAACTTACTCCTATTTTTTTTCGTCGTTCTATAATTCCGGTTTGTTCTATAACTATAATTGTGTTTTCCCCCTTTTTCCCACATTTACCAGTTTCGTTCTATAATTATTTCTTCCGTTCTATAATTAATTTTGCGCTATAATTCTGGTTTCTGTGTCACTTTTTCTGGTATCCCAGAAAGATACATAAAATGATGCAAATATATGTACAGTAAATAACCTCTTCCGGGTTCCCAGAAAGATACATAAAATGATGCAAATATATGTACAGTAACCTCCAAGGTGCCAGAAATTATAGAACAGAAAAATGAATTATAGAACAGGATCCGAATCCGCGCGGAATCGGGATCCGGAGGAGTACGAAGGTACGGTATTTTACCGTACTTTTGTACTCCTTATTTCGTTCTATAATTTTGGCACCACCTGAGTATATTTTATAATATATGATGATATATGTGTATTTTACATACTTGTATCATCTTTGTATCGTATATGTAATAAACCCTGTATGTAATGTAAGGTAATGCAAGGTAATGCAAGGTAATGTAAGGTAATGCAAGGTAAGGTAGGTAATGTGATGCAAAGCAACGCAACGCAACGCAATGCAATGTATTCCGATGGCATGCAGGCTTAAGGTAAGGCAGCAGTGCTTCGCAGCCAACTTGTTGATCACATCACACGTCTCATGACCGTCTTCAGTGCAGGAGAAAACAGAACCTTAAGATCGAGACCGTCGAGACCTTTCTTTCCGTCTTCTATGTTCGGGTTTCACTCGGGTACGAATCAATTGATTGATATTGATTGTGTTAAAGCACGTGTGGTTTCAGAGTCTACACCAGTGGCTTCTCCCAAGATTGAGAAATGTAATTTGGCTGGGCAATCCCTACATTGGACCAACAAATAAAACATGTCTACCATTGTCTACCTATATATGCGTATAGAATTGCTCAAATTATCCTGTAAATGATGTATGTGTATATATATATATATACGTGTGTATCTATATATATATACATATGTATATGTATATGTGTATTTGTATATATATATATATGTATATGTATATAATATATAATATATGTGTGTGACTTGGTCATTGGATTCACGGCAACCACGAACAGCGGTTTCGCTGCCTCCCCTTGATTTGAGCGCATGCTGTTGAAGCGGCCCAACCTCAGGTCCTGGGCATTTTTTGCGGGGTGTCTCACGACATCCAAACGCAAAGCACTGCAATACCAAAAAGGACATCTGTCCGAATTTGGAATATAAATTCTAAATATGTATATATATATATATATATATATTTATATTTAATTATCTATATAATTATATATATAATTATATATATAATTATATATATATATAATTATATATATAATTATATATATAATTATATATATAATTATATATATAATTATATATATAAATATATAATTACAAATATATAACTATATAATTATATAATTATATAATTATACACATCATAATGATGTATGATGATGTATGTATACACCACCTGTACACAGAAACATGTTTTGTATGGTATCATCACGTGGTCTGGTTTTCTCATGACCAAAATGACCAGCCACGGTGAAGCTCTGCGAATCTCTCCAATGCTTTCGCAGTCCTCTGCGGCACTCTGTGCACGCAGGCTCTCAATCCGAGCTTGGCTTCGGACCTCAACATAACGGTCAATGAAACTATTCAAAAAACAGAAAACATCGATATCTCTAAATGTCATATTTACATATACAAAGACATGAATATGAAATAATATATTTATACGATCTTATACGTATACATTGTCAATGCCACATAGTCCTCAGCGAAAGGAAGAATTCGACGACATGGAATGCTCCGCCAGGACCAGCAGCTGGGAGCTGAACTCGGGATGCAGTGGTGGCCAAAGGGTCATCGGTCAAAAATGCACCCCATCTGACGTCCTGTTGGGCGAAGCTTCTAAACCTGCCTGACTCAAAAAAACATTTGAAAAACGTTGAAAATATGTTTTAACATAACCCCTTCCTTAGTGGGGCGAGGGACGTGGGGGGGGATAAGAACAATTTCAAATCGTGATGATACTTGGCAGGGAGGATAAGGATGAGGATGATGATGATGATGATGGTGGTGGTGGTGGTGGTGGTGGTGATGGTGATGATGGTGATGATGGTGATGATGGTGATGATGGTGATGATGGTGATGTTGATGTTGATGTTGATGATGATGATGATGATGATGATGATGATGATGATGACGATGATGATGATGATGCTGATGATGATGATGATGATGCTGATGATGATGATAATGATGATGATGATGATGATGATGATGATGATGATGATGATGATGACGACAATGATGATGACAATGATGATGCTGATGATGCTGGTGATGCTGGTGATGGTGATGGTGATGATGATGATGATGATGATGATGATGATAATGATAATGATGATGACAATGATGATGACAATGATGATGCTGATGATGCTGGTGATGCTGGTGATGGTGATGGTGATGGTGATGATGGTGATGGTGATGGTGATGATGGTGATGATGGTGATGGTGATGATGGTGATGATGGTGATGATGGTGATGATGGTGATGATGGTGATGATCCATCGTTGACTCTAAGGTGCGCTATTTGAAGACAAACCCGTATGAGAAGAATTCAGAATAGGGATTTGGCTGTAAGTCAAGACCTAGGTGAAAATGAAAAGAGTTGGCAAATGGATGGTCCTCTCCCCAAATGTGGAATCAAAAGTAATTGGAACATTTTTTCAAGGTGCCCTTTCCTGACCCCTTTCATCACGTAAGGAAAGGAAAAAAGGGCACCTGCAAAAAAAGGCACCAAAACGAAGAAAAGAAACAAAAGGCTACAACGCAAACAACGTTTCAAAACATTTACCACCTCTAGAGCTCATGCCTTTAAAATTTGAAATCATGACATTGTGGAAGCGAGAGGTGGGTTAATTACAAAATGATTGCCTTGACGTCAGGGGGTAAACGGGCAGGAGGATACCCTAAAGAAGACTGCCTTCACCAGGCTCAGGACGAAACCTTAAACAAGAAGAAGGTTGAGGATGGCTCCCAGAATCTTAAACGTTTCATAACATGTCCAGCCTTAAAATCCAAAAACATCCAAAATCGCAAAATTAGAGATTTGGGGCCCGAAACCAGCTTCGGGGCCCGAAACCAGGTTTGGGTCCAGAAACCAGGTTCGGGGCCCGAAGCCCTAAAGAAGAAGAAGATTCTCTTCACAGGGTTCAGGACGAAACCTTAAACAAGAAGAATCACTTCTTAAGCTTGAGGACAGCTCCCAGGCCCTAAACATTTCTAATTTCAATAAAAGCCGCCATTCATATGATCAGCTATTAACAAAAATGTTCTTGGAAAATGTTCTTACAGACGTGACCCCCCCTCCAGGAACATGTTTAAGGGAGGTGTGATGTTTTAACAATAGCATCAATAGCACAGAAAAGCTAAGATTGTTGGAATAGTCTTGGTAATCATGCTTCAAGTAGCAGAACGGAGAACGAGCTTTCACTCTTTATCAATTGCATCGGTAAAGCTGAACTAAAAAAGTGAGACAGCTCCAGTCCTCTCCGCCATCTGTCAACAAGCTATTGAACTTGGTGAAAGTCATGGGGTCCTGGTGTTGCAACTTCCAGCCTTGCTGTTCATGTATTGGACCCATCTCATGTGGTACGTGCTACGAAAGAAATAGCCCTTGGAAGATGCTTGGAAGATGCTTGGAAGATGCTTGGAATATTAAACAGATTTCAAAAGGTATGCCACATGTGTTTTCCTGGAAATCGACTCTTTCTAATTAGGTTGGTAAGCTATTCAGCAGCTACCTGACTACCCACCTCCGGTCCACATGGTGTAAAAAAGTGGGCCACAGTGGCAAAGTGTTTTTTTCTGAAGTATTCTCAAGAAACCTCTTGGGATATGGCAGTGTGTCAAAACCAATAGTCCCCCTGCAGTTCGCATCAAAATAGCTGGGTTAAAATGGATGTTCATCCCACTAAAAATGGTATCTATAGGTATTGATCCATAGCCATATGATGAGATTAAGTCAACTTTTCCCGTTGCTCCTCCAGCTCTTCATCAGCTTCATCAGAGATACCTGAGCCCAGGGGTTGAACATTGCCCAGTCTCATGACCGGGAGACGGACTTTGAATCTCTTCTTGTTACAAGAGATCGCCCTAAAATTAAAAATTCTAGCGTGCGAGTGGATCTAAACCCTGGTACCCTGGTGAACATACATTTATAGCTGGTAAATTGATGTGCATCCCCCAACAATTGATGTAGTTTCAACCATCCCCACACCGATTTCGTATCGCATCTTCTCCCCATAGCTTAAGTCCTTGATGGTCACAACCTTCCCACCTAAATTCTGGTCATAGATGGTCATGGTACTGCTGGTAGCGGCCAAGACATAAATCATGAGAAATCAAATAGTCCGCACTTGAATTCTGGCAAAGGACACATGGATGGCGGTCTGAAAGAAATGAGCATGTTCGCAGTTCGCATTTCTACTCGTGTTTTTGAAAAATAGCCGCTAGTTGCAAATGATGAGCTTTGGCATGTTTGATCAGTCAAACAAAATTAGCTCATCAACTGTTTTAATGGGAATTCTAATGTTAATCAAACTAATTAGATCATATTAGTGATTTCCCATCAAACCACTGATTTAATATGTTTGAATGGGAAAAAAATGTCAAACCCTGAAACTGAATGGGGGAATTTTCCAGCCCAAGTCTAACCAGGTGCCGCCACCGGTGGCCTCGTGCAAGCCTACTATTGCGACGGCTTCCACGCATCTCAGGTCGGCTCGGGGCTCGGCTATGCTCGGCTGATCGTTTCAGAAATGTCTGCATCGCTCATGGCATATCTCGGCAGCTGTCTATCCTTGTCTGTTGATGTCTGTTGCAGCTTGTGATCCTTTCATTTGCTCCATTGCCATCGGGCTGGTCTTGGGAAAGAAAGAGTCCAAATCAAAAGTAATTTGAGGCACTTTTGAGTCCACGACAGTCATTTGGGGTGTGGCACCTGTGACACCCTTGGTGTAGCCCTCAGGGCCACACAGCTTCCGGTGGGGTCAGTTGAAGACCAAGTCGTGGAGAAGGCTTGACCCAAACCTGTGGCGATCACGATTTTTGTCAGGGCTATCAGGTCCATTCACCCATTTAAAAAAAGAGCTCAAGACTTGTTCATCATTCTACAATCAAGTGACAGGAAATCTGATGACTTTATCCTCTATATATATATTATATATATATTATATATATATATATTATATATATATATATATATATTACAATCCATTTCAATGCATTCTATGCAATACACGCCAAGCTCCGCCAAGCTCTTCCAAGCTCTTCACATCCTCTCCATAGTCCGTCACAATGGAGGTGTGCTTAGCCCATGCCAACTCCTAGAGCTGGTCGCGTCGCAGTGGATTCCGATTGATGTGCCAACATGGGACCCTTGCACCAAAGTTATCCCAAGTTCCGTGATATACTCTGCCGGGAAGAAAAACAACTTGAAGGATTGTGTTGTCACCAACTCCTCCTCCTCTTCCTCTTCAGTGTCGCTGCCTGTGAAGAGAATACAAACGGAAATCTTGCAACAGCCCTGACTGCCTGTGGTGGAGAAAAAAATACTGAGAATGCTGAGATATACTGAGAATTACGGAGATAGCGTACATTCAAGGCTTTCAATTAAACAGAAAAGTCTTCCCAATCTGGACCCTTAAGAAGTTGTACCACATCCTACCTCTATGATCCATTGCAAGTCCAGACTGTCAAACGCTCGCTAAACGCCTTTTGCCATCCTACCTTGCTCTGCAACCTCAGCCGCCGAGGCCCGACAAATCTCGACCAATCCGCTAAGGATTCATCAGCAAAAACAGCTTCCATTGGTGAAATCCAAGAGGCCTTGCTCGTCACTGAGACAAACTGTAAGATACTGTAAGGATCTACTGTAAGGATCTACTGTAAGGATCTACTGTAAGGATCTACTGTAAGGATCTACTGTAAGGAACCTAAAGCTTGGCCACCCCTGCGTAAGAAAATGAGGGCCCAAAGCTGGACCGCTCATCCTCGGCAGGACCCAAGCTCCATAGAATCTGCACTTTGGCACTTGGACAACTGGCAGTCGGAGGCAGTCCACGGGATATGTGCCGCACATCGTATCCATCTATGATACCCTCTGGTAATTTAACATAGCTATTGAAAATGACCATTTATAGTGGATTTTCCCGTGAAAAATGGTGATTTTCCATAGTTATGTTTAATTACCAGAGGGTACCGAAAAAACATAACAAGTATGCACAGTAGAGCAAATGCAGTGGATGGACCCCAAGGTTGTTCAAAGCAAAATACGAAAATCGGCCCATCACTAAAAGCAGTTGCCAATGACCGACCAACTAAACAAGTGCTCACCCAAAACTACAATGCCTCACATGGGTTTTCCCATGAGATGATCCCCATTTGCAGTAGCTTGGGCATGGATGTGGTAGCTACATAGGATTTCTGCACGGACCGGGGCGCAACAAGCTAAGAAGTCAGCGTTTGGAGATCCGAAGTACTCCGCATCCTGTGCCAAGCAGAACCCAAACCGGATCAACTATGAAGTGATTCAGGGAGAGGGACCTGCAGTCGGCAAGCCACCATGCTGGTCCGTATGGAAAAGTATGGAAAAGTATGGAAAAGGACCGCCAGGAATTTCGTATAATTTCGTATAATGTCGTATACCTTGTACATCTTTAGACCTGCACCTCTGCAAGAGATCTCGTCACTGCCCAAAGCTCCACATCTTCAGCAGAGATTCACAACCAAATCAGGGACGTTATTCTCCAGATTCTCCAAAAGGGGGCACAAAATCATTGGTCTCAATTGGTTGGTAGCAAAAGGAACTACCACAATTGTTAGTTGCATTTTTAGTAAGAAAGTAATCACTGGTTCCTTTGCAAAACCGATGCACCCAGGCTTCCCAACTGGTGTGGGAACAGTTGTGCTGGGGCTCCTTCCAATAGGATCCTGGCGCTGAGCAGTGCAAGCATAGTCTTCCTTGAACCCATGGAGATTCCAGACAGCATTCATATCGAACATATTGATGCAATTGAGTCATAGGAGTCATAGGAGTGCTAGAATTTATCGTCTCGCAGCTAGTTTGCAAAGGATTTATGAGAAAGATTTAGAAAGAGAGTGTAAAAGAACTGTCAAATCGTACAAGATCCTCGCAAAGAAGGAATCCTAGCGTGTGAGGCCACTGCAGGAGCCAACATTGCTCCCCACCAAAACATGCAACCATGACTAGTCCATGACTAGTCTGAAGTCAACACGAACTTCACAACCTCTCAAACTGGTCAAGGATGCAAGTACGGGTTCTTCTTCTTGGATGGAACGCATGCTGCGTAAGCTCAATGTCTTTCCGAAGGGGATGTCATTTGCCTCGCAGGGGAATGTACACCGAGGTTGGCAGTTGGATCCATTACCACCATGCGACACATGCAGCAAAGTACAGCAGTTGCTGGAAAAGTTGGTCATATACAGAGATGCAGATTTTTAACATGTGAAACCATGGACCTGTCCACGGTTTCGTCCGTAGCAAATTCATGTGTCCATTCCGTAGCAAATTAGCATAAATCAATATAAATTATCTATGACTTTCACATACTTTCACATTTCCGAAGTCTACGAGCATCCATTCCCGCTGGGAAGCACCACAGAGGGCAGAAAAAGGTGGGACCCAGCTTCGTTTGACCTGAGCACTCTGTGATCTGATGATTAGGCCCAGAAATGTGGATAATTAGTCGGGAATACTCCGTTTTATCGGCCATAGTATTCATGTGGAAAATCAGGAGAACAATGGGATGTGGTTTGGGATTCCCTAGTTTTGGCTAATCAATCTGATTTGTTCCAGTTCATATCATCACATGGCCCCTGGGGGTTTTGCTGCTAGAACCGTCAAATGCTTGAAGAAAATGTCTTCATACCCGAACACCAGTGATCGGTTATTGAAAAGTTATGGTTCCTAAGAAGTGCTTGACAGCTCAGGTTTGAAGCAGGACAACATCAATGAAGAGATGCAAATATATAAATATATCTATAATAACAATAATAATAATAACAATAATAATAATATATAATAATAATATATATATATTATAATAATAATAATAATCATCATCATAATAATAATAATTTTTATATATATAATAATATAATAATAATTTATATATATAATACACAACATCTACAGTAATACCCAGAATTCGTATGCGCAACGTGGGGTAATTTGATGTAGGCATACGCACAGAAGCACTCATTTGTTGACATCCTCGTGCCACAAAGGTATCTCAGTCTTTCTTAAAACAGTTTTTTCCTATAGTGGTTTAGCCTTCGTAATCCACTTCTCACTTTTCGCTCTTTTCAGAAGAAGTATAATCACTCCGTCTCAGGCGTTCCAAAAAGTGCAACATGTCATTTTCTCCCAGAATTGGCAATCAATCCACTGTTTTGATTAGTGATCAAAACAAACTCTTGGCGCAGTCCGTTTGGACTGGACGTGCACAACACCAGATGAACCACGAATCTTTGTCAGGAATCTATTTACGGCCAGGTGGGAAATTGGGAAACTGTCTTTCGTGGCCAAAGCTCTCAGGTCAGATAAAACAGGTGGAGATGTGGACTCACTCTTCACGACCTTAATCATGTTCTTTGTGTTTCTAATTATATACTGTATATGGCTATGAGTCATAACCCTGGTACCTAGTGAACCACAAAACAGCTGGTAAATGGATGTTCATCCCATTAAAATTGATACTAATAGGTTTTGACCCATCCCCATATGAGCTTTGATGAAAATCAATCGTACATCTTGTCCCAGTGTTTCCCGATATTTTGCTTCACTATTGGTCGCCACTTTGTCGGAGAGGTCTGCGCGCTGCAAAGTTCAGGGTCCAGACATGTCCAAAAGACTCTCGGCTGGCGACAAACGCCTCGTGAGCGGCAGGCGTGACAGGTGATGAATCAGAAAAATCCATGTTCCAGACCTGTCCAACAAAACGTCTGCTCAGGTGTGTGGAACAGCGGCTTCAAAATTGAATTGGATGAGTTCGATGTGAAGATAAGACAAGGATAGACTAGGTGAAAGAGTAAGCATCAGAAAATGAACGAAAACTGGTCTATTAAATAGTAATTACCTGCCCATCTACTCCAAACCGTTTGCATGGAATTCATATTGTGAATATGAATACTGGGGCCGCTACTTGGTTGTCTATGCACCTGTCAAAGCCTCGCAGCGAACTGTGTGGGAGCAAAGACATTCAACCTTTGCAGAATTGTCAACCCAAACGGTTCTGCACCAGTCTCCCAAAGATCAAAAACTTGAGGCAAAGGGAAGAGGGCGAAAGCTAGTTGGGCAAGGAGAGATATGTATTGAGAGAATATGTGGCGCAACCTTTTGAGCGTCATTTCTTGAACTGAAATGAAGTATCATTCGATGTTACAAATACGTTAACAGCTGGGCATCATGGTGTTCTAGTTCGCATGCACCATAACCATTCTGCAACTTTCTCCCTGACATCCTAGCATACCAACGTCAACATTACGCTCCTGGCCGAAGGAAGTTTAGAACTCGAAATTCCGACAATAAGGACAAGTGGCAAGAGTCAGAGAAAAAAAGGCAGAAGACACAAGCTCAGAGAAAGTCAGAAGAAAGAAGATGCAGGCGCACGAAAAGGTAGAAAAGTCGCGAGACACTGTGTTTTCCCAATGCTTTGTGGCTCCGGAGGGTCGAAAAGTAGGCTCGCCAAAGCGGCAGGTGCAGAGCCATCTGGCCAGATGAGAGATGAAAAATTGCACGCCGTTGTGACGCCGTTCTGGCGTGAAGCAGATTTGGAAGTCAAAAAGTTCCGGAACAATTTTGGCAGCGGGGATGTCGAAAAAGTGCACGGCGTTGTGGCGCGAAGCACATTTGGAAGCACACATGTTGAAAACACTTTAGTGTCGGAGCACTTTTGGAAGTTGAGATGTTCAGAAAATGCACGGTGTTGTGGCGCGAAGCACATGTGGAAGTGAAAATGATAAAAACGCAGGTTCAAAAAGTCCACCCGATTACAACTACCACTACCACTACCATTAATCATATCCAACAGGGCGGGCCCCAAAACCAGTTCGAAAGATCATGGAAGCTGCATCCAGTCTGCCCCAAATTCATTGCTAAAGCAAATCCAACTCCAGCTAGCTAGCGAAATCGTGATCAGCGAAAACAAAAAAAATAAATCTGGCAATGCACAGGCATCAGGATCATCAAACAAAATAGCCAACAATCACAGAAATCCATGGGTGACGGTGCCCTCGTCCCAGGCCTTACAAGATGCACTGGGCGGCGGCCAAAGAATCGCCACCCAAGCCGCTACCGGGATGGGAATGGCAAAGGATTTCAGGGACCCGAGGGGACCAAACGAAACACTTGGTGACAACAAATGACCTAACTTTGGGATCACATTAACATATACATTAACTATACACTAGAAATAAAGACCTCTGACTTATTCTTGAAATGTTCTGAACTAATCATGCCAGTTTCTTGCGTGTATGCACGCCAATGCGCCTGCTATTGAAAGCGAACACCTCTTACCTTCCTAACTTGTGCCACAAAAAAGCAGAGGTAGACGCACACAGGTTGGAAAAGCCAATCACAGCTTCATTTTTCTCAGCCAAGACCCTGAGTGGGCTTTGATTCAAACATCATTGAGTTGCCACAGCTGCTAAAAATGCGAAGGGTGGATTTGAAACAATGGATTTGGCATATGGCCATAGGCCCAAGGGCCAATCTTCTGCTGTGACCTCCGTGACGACCGAAACTGTGGGGTGAAAGACGTTGGAAATTCGCAGTGCATCATGGCATGTCATCGTCAGTGGGGAGCCATCAAAAGCCCCGAATGTCATGTCATGCGTTCTGTGGTGTATCAAGTTGTGGCCTAACTTTTGCATCCTCACAGGATGCCCACCGTTGCAATGCTTCCAACAAAGATATACAAATACCTAAACTAGTCTTAACTATGATCGAAGAATCTAATATATGATCTATATAATATAGATTAATATGGTATAATTGTACGGTATAATATAGTCTGATATATTGTAATATGTTCTAATATGTTTCAGTCATATCATGTCATATCAAATCACATCAAATCACATCAAATCTTTTCCAGTGGGGTTAGTTCCCGAACATCTAATGAGTTGGCCGCTTTGTGCCAGACTGCACAGCTCGAGCAACAGAAAGGTGTTCTTTCTGACCCACTGACATTTACGCCGCGTCGTTTAGTATTGTTGTCTCCCATGTTGTCTGTTGTTTGCATAAGGACACCGGATGCAACAGCCATGTCACATCATGTCACTAATGCCTCCCTTATGCCCACAAAAACACCATGGTCTGTAGCGGAATCTCAGCATTGACTCTGCGCGGAGGACGAACCGGGCTGCGCCTCGGGCTGATGTCTCTGGACTGGATGCTATGCTAATCTATTCTACATATTTCTACATAGCTTATGGCTGTGCTCGTAAACCCACATAAATCTGATGTGTTGCAACTCTGTCATCTTTGGCGTTCTAAAGTTTTAGCTTTCCGAAGATCGCAGAAGCGCAGGCTGGAAATGGGTTAAAAAGTCTTGAACATCTAGGATCCAAGTTAAGCAGAAACAAAGTCTTGAGGCTTCAACGCCTTGCCACACATTAGCCTTGCCAGAATGGATAAGCCAAGTACATCCGATACAACCCTTTGGACATGTTCTGGTCTTTTTGCTATGAAGGTAGTCCCTTCACTGATGCGTCTAGTCGAACACTACCCCAGAAAATCTGATCACAACCTTAACATCATTTAACATCGTCAACTTCTGCAAGAACTCCAACTGGGATCCCAAACCTTGCGGTGAGGTGAGGGGCTGCGCCCTGTCCAGGCATCACCGAGGGTGATAGAACAAATGGTTGTGTACACACCACTAGTGGAGACCCGTCTCAAATGGTTTCATGGGAGTGAGACATATTTGCTGATTATTTTCTGATTTTGAGTATATACCCTCTGGTAAACTAATATAACTATGGAAAATCACCATTTTTAATGGGAAAATCCACTATAAATGGTCATTTTCAATAGCTATGTTAAATTACCAGAGGGTAGTTGTCCACAAATGACGATGAGTTTGCATGACTGTCCTTCTTCATGTGGTACGTGCGTATTGCCATTTGACGAACAAGAATGCCAAAAACCAAAGCAAGCAAGGGAATTTGGTGTATGATGTGTATGGGTATGTCACTGTAAATTGTATGGTCTGCGGAGTCAAACCTTGTAGTGATTTCATGTCGTGTTTGCACAGACAACTTGATTTTTTGGGTGCAAGTCAGCCCCAAAGAAGGCAGATCGGTGGTGATTTCGGGAGTTGACGCATGGATCGCAATATGATGCAATACGATGCAATACGGCAATACGATGCAATACAGATAGGAATGTGATTGTGTGCCAATTCTAGTCACAATATTTCGAGAATTCGAGAGAAAAAAAACTTCATCATGAAGCAGCGAAGCAGCGGATTTGGGCGGATTCTTGTCACGCCTTCAGGCTCGGACGGCTTGCTTGGTAGCACGGTAACCGCTGGTGCAGTTGCCTGGGCAAATTCTATTTGAAGCAAAAGGTCATAATTCTTCGGTCATATTCGGTCTTTTTTTACTTGGAATGTACTGAAATGTAGCAGTTTGAGAAGGTTCCTGCAATCTCCCAACAGAACATCTACAGTCCTCAGATGACTTGAAGCTCAAGACAGTCCCAGACCCCTGTTGGAATTCAACGCAGGCACCTGTACCAGTCCTGTCGTTGGATATGACCTGGTCACCAGGCGGCCGTTTTTTTTATCGGTCAGTTTGTCGGCATCAATCTGTTCCAGTCCGGGTTTTCTCTTTGGATCTAATGTCAACCCCGGATGAGACTAAACCATGGTTTATGAAAATTAGGGGGGTACTCCCCAAATGGTCATTTCAATTCATTTCATCTGATACTGAATTTTATGGTATCCCCCCTTTTTTTAACAACCGTAAACGGGGTTTATTAATCCAGGGTTGACATAAAATTTGGTCAATCTGCTTCCTACCACTTTTGTACTTTGCAATACGAACACAGAGAGATACGGAGAGTGGGTCTGATGGAAGGACTACGGAACGAACATGACCCACATGACCTGGTGAATACAGTGAATAGTTCCAATAGAGAGCCAGCACCAATCCAAACTTGTCTTTTCAAACCTTTGCACACTTCAGAAAGAAACATGTCGAATATGATGTCTTTTGCAGTCCTAGCCCTTCTGAGCAAGGGACACTACTCTTGCCTGTGTTGTGGGAAATACCTTGGAGAACAGCTCGCATCGTCATGAAAGGATTTGGCGACGCTTTAGCGGCGATATTCTTGCGCTCTCCCGGCACGGCATTCCTCGTACTGCATCTCGCAAGATCAGCAAAAGAACAGAAAATTCTCTGTGAGCTTTCAAGCACCAGCGTTAATAGTTAATATAATGTTAATATACAGTACTACTCTAATATGACTACTCTAATATGACTTCAGAAGTAAAATAGATTCGTTAGATATCTATATTTTATTTAGATATGTTTCATGGTTATTCACATGCAGTCTGTCGCTGCATCCTGTCAGCTGCGCTCAGAGCTCCACTGATTGGTCTGTAGCTGACAAGTCTCGTGGACGAGCTCGTTGCTCCAGGCCTCTTTTTGTGGACGTTGAATCCTTTGAATACTTCGAGTTGCAGCTACCCTCTGGTAAACTACCATAACTATGGAAAATCACCATTTTTAATGGGAAAATCCACTATTTCAATGGCCATTTTCAATAGCTATGTTAAATTACCAGAGGGTACACGTTTGATCACTTTAAGGTCTGAAGATGATAAGTTCAAAGACTCCAAAACATAAATCAAAACATAAATCCCACCTGACTAGCCTGACTAGGCAGAGCCAATTTAGTTCATTGATCGTCAGGTGTGATATTGAAATGAAGAAGATTATGCAACTTGACATCTTCACCAAGAACAGCAAAAAAGGGTGTGAAGAGTGAAGAACAATTCAGACAATATGCAACTAAAAGCCCTGCTTCCTACTCAAAAGTCCCCCCTTTGGTGCAGCTTGTGATGTCGACGGCAAAAGGTCAGCAAGCCTAGCCGTGCTGGTCGCATTTACCAGAGATGGTGAAGAGCGGGAGAATCTGCTTGGCCTGTTCACTGGCGGTTCTGCTTGGGCCGGGCTTTGGTTTGCAGTTGGATCAACAATAAATTAAATATAATGAAATTAGATGAGATTACAGTCAGCTGGAAAGCTAGCAGCTGGAAAGCTCTCGCAAATGTGTTCCATCATCACGTCACGTCTGTTTAGAGACACCCATCACATTCAGCCCCTGTTCGCGTATCTGCACATGTCAAAAGAAGCAACATCGTCGTGTGAATCAAAGTTTGATGGTAATTGATGTGTTGTTTCGAGCCGTGGACATATAGCGGCTACAAGTCGTGGTTGCGGCTGCATCATATGTGCAAAAAAAGGATTGATCATGCCCGGTTTGACCGTCTTCCCACAAAGAGTTAGTGTTGCTATGCCACGCCCTTTCCACCACAGTGCGCCTCAGGCTTTTCTCCTCGTCCAAATTCCAGGAAACAGTAATCATAGCAGTTGGAAACATCCAACAGCAGTCCCAGCAGTCAAGCGATGTCCTCCACATCCTCGCCATCCGAAGCAACCTGTACCAGGGGATGGGTGATTCGAACTTCGACCCCAAAAAGTGACAGGCAGCTTGGTATCGTATATTGTATATATATATGTATACATTATATATATATATTATATATATATTATATTATATATATATACCCTGCATGCCTCTATGTTCCTTTTGACTCCTGATGTAGATATGGTCATTTTCCTACGGTCCCATGGTTCCCATGGTGCTGTCCGCTACGCCTTGACCTTGGAGCTGGCTCGGTCCTGCGTGAGTCCATCAACGACCTCCTCGCAGCTCGAGGCCGATGATGATATGATATCAGGTAGGGAAAACCTATGATGTCCCCTCTGGTAAACTAACATAACTATGGAAAATCACCATGCTATTAATGGGAAAATCCACTATTTCTATGGCCATTTTCAATAGCTACGTTAAATTACCAGAGGGTCAATGATATGACAGAAAAAATATGAAAAAATGATAGTGGTTTTTTTTACTGATGAATACTTGCATGTCAGATCACATAAGTATAGTAATAGTATTATATAGTAATATAGTATTATATAGTAATTATGATATGGGCCACGGTCAATATTTGGTATATAGCTCCAAGTCATCAATTTTTGAAGAGTGTATTATCATGTATTATTATATTATCGTTTTCCAAGCCCCAGCTCAATGTAAAAAATAAAGATGTCTCGAATACTACTCTCCATTAACCTAAATTTTGGCTGTAGATCATATCATATCATTATCATATTAATAACAAATGCAAAGGTTCTCGAATGGCACCTTTTTTTGCATCATCTTGGATCTAAGTTTGGGACCCAAAGGCGCTTCATCTCTGATTTCCGCTCCTCCATGTCCTTTTCCGAAGGCTGGATTTGAGAATATGTCTTCATTGGATTGCATGGCACCAATGAGGGACAGCAGAAGACTTCGCCAATATTCCGCATGTCCTCGCCTTTCGGATCAGCGTATCAAAAATTCCAACCTGCTGCGAAAACAAAGACGTTAGCAACGCATTTGTGGAAGGTCAAAACACGCTTCAGATGCAGCTCGCATGCACAGAGGAAGAAGTGAGTTGGAGAATGGAAAACCAAGGCACCAATGAGTCTTTTCAAGCAGGAAGGTTCCAGGAAGGAGCAAGGATCCGTGCATCTCTCTTTTCGCAAACTGCGTTTTCTCATGTTTTCTCCAAATATAGATCTCAGTCTGGTCTCAAAAATGAGCAGTTCAGCCTTACTTCACCGCATTGGATGAAGCAAATCCATAGACCTGAAAGCAATATATATGCAATATTTCTAGGAAATCCTTGGGCCAAATCTTTGTTTGGCAGCATCTCTACATGTCTCATCATATCTCATCATATCTCTAAGTTTTAACCAAGTTCAGTGCTACCTCTGCATGCTCGGTCCAAGGGAACTGATCAAACAAGCAGGCTCCCTGGATTCGAAGGGATTCCATGCGGGACAGGTCCCGCACCAAAGTTTGAGGATTGCAGGAGATGTAGATGACCCGATCAAACCTCGAAGACATCTCTCTGGCCCGATCGCTGAGGCCTGCCCTTGGGGGATCCAGCAAGAGTGTGCTGAAATCGTATCCCAAATCACAAAGCTGCTGGAAATCCATATCTTCAGCTCTGCACTTTTTCACTTGCAGGTTCTCAATCTTTGCTTCTTTGGCACATGCCTTGGCTGCTGCCAAGGAATTCCCATCCACTTCTGTCGCCAAGACTTGGCGGAAGATGGAGGCAGCTGGAAGGGTAAAATTGCCATTGCCACAGTAGATCTCCAGGAGGTCCCGAGACGAGCTATCTCCGAGCTCCTGTAGCAGCCATGACTGCATCAACTGATTTAATTTCAGATTTGCTTGAAAGAAGCTTGATTCCAACAGCCGTTGTGGATACAACTTACCTGCGACCTCATTCTCTTGTATCAAGAAGCTTCTGCGAGCAGGGAACGCCAAACGTTGCCCACGTGCACGCAGCACGATGTTGGCATCCACCCTTTTGGACAAATTCTGTGCTCTTTTGGCGTCTCCATCATCCAAGCGCCTGTGATACATGATCAAAGCCAGCGCCTCACCAACAGTGTTTGACAAGAGCTCAACCTGAAAGGCTTTCCAGCGCAGCTTTTGTTCTTCAGACAAAGCAACCTGCAAATCCAACATCAATTGGTTGATGCGCTTGGATGCAATCGGATAACTGTTGACAGGGATCCAGGCATTGGAATCTGGATCAAAGACAACATATTGAATGGATTCATCTTCGGCATGCCTCAACTCAAATCGAAGACGGTGCCTGTAATGCAGCAGCTCTGGCGAGCGAATCACCTCCATATCTACAGCATCTCGGGTGAAAGGCTCCGCCAAAAGCTGCTCAACGAAGGTCACTTTCCGTTGCAAATCAGCTTCGTACTCGCTGCAGTCAGGTGCGGTCAATGGTGGACACCGCCGGGCCGGCTCAGCCACGAGACTCCTCTTGCGTTCAGCTTTCTTCAAGCGCCGTTGATATCGGGTTCCCTGCGACCGCAGCGACTCGGACGCCTGCGCACGGGATCTGGACTTCCAGACCGACTTTGCGGCCCATACTCCAAGGGGACCAACGGCAACAGTGCCCCATCCGGGAAAAGGCACAAAGCTTGTCCGCCTTGTTCTGTGCTCTAAGACTCTGTGAGAGGCGAACGGCCAAAGACCCGCGTTGAATGGCCGCAGACAAAGCATCTAGTGGGCGTTTGCAGAAGGAAATTCTGTCAGATGCAATATATTCATCTCACTGATCTCGCTGGGCAGAATGTCGGCTGCTCACCTGATTGGATTCTTGAGCCAAGTCGTCTCCAATCCTGGGACCGATTTGGCTGGATTACGTCATCGCGCACAGCAAAATGATGCAATGGCGGCTCCAGCTGCTTATCCGCATGATGACTGGATGTTCTCAGCCTCCAAGTGAAGGAAAGTCCATAGTCCAAAATGTTAAAATGTCCAAAGAAATGCGAAAGATCTCTATGAAAGGAGTGATGTGAACATCCCACGCTGGAGTTCTCCCCTCCCGATACAACTCTTCCCGGCGCACTGTGCGTTGCAAGGAATCCACCTAGGCAATCGTGGACTGCGTGGATCAATGGATCTCCAGGACCATGGCATCCATGGCATCCATGGCACAAGTCGATCCAGCTTGTTGGTTAAACATGGTTAAACCAAGTGGTGAACATGGAAGTCAGTGATCAAAAGTAAAATTAGTTGATTGCCCCATATTCTGATTATGGTTAAACAGCTATAGTTATAACATGTTATAACAGTTAAACCCGAATTTGCAATGCTTCAACTTAAATCCCAATTTTTCATGGCTAGGCTAAGTCCCCCATGTTTGATGCGTAGCAACTTTTTGCTCGGCAGCTACTGGCTAGCCCTCCCCTTCCAGGCTTCCGAACAAGTTCAGCCTGCGTTTCATTGTGCTTCTGTTGTTCCTGCGTCTTACACTTCATCACCTCCTGTCCAACGATGATCACAAAGGGGTTGGGAATGGTCCAATGGCGCGGCGTAGGGTCTGAGGAATTTCTCGGGCATCCGATTTTAAGACCGCCATTGCCCCTGAAAAAACACCACAATGGCACTTAAGACTGGATGTCTTGAGTGCAAGATTTTGATCAAGATTTTGATCAAGAAAATCCAGAATCAAAACAGACGGGGGCAGTTGCACAGCAAAAGAAAACCAGTGGAAGAGGCCCTTGAGGCTGGTAACCGCTGGTCAGGGCCGTCAAGGTCGCCCAAATTCACAAAGCAACTTGTGAGGCATCACGAATCACTACACCCACTACTTGTGAGTTGCGTCCTTAACATTGAATTTGGAAACTCCCATTAAAAAACGAAGACGGCCCGGGACAGGCCCATAGCAGTCCTCGATCTTCTGCCGTGCTGCTTGCTCCTGTCTTTTTCATGGAAGCTTGCCGAAGGCAATTAAATACAAAAATTGAACTTGTTTCAGGCGCACGGCTCCAAAACAATGAAATGTTACACTTGTTGAAAGTTGTGGTGATGCCAAAATTGTTTTTTTGTCCAGGCGCGCGGCCTCCCGATACGACCTTTAACGAGCTGATACGACCTATATAACCCTAGCGGCCCTAGCGCTTGTACCAAAGTTTCAAACGACTTGCAAAGTAGACACTCTCAGAACTGAAAGAGTCGGAAGGCAAGATCATCCTCTGAAAAAATGGACAGTTTGCAACCAAGCCTTTGCAACCGCTTTGCAACCGCTTTGCAACCGCTTTGCAACCGCTTTGCAACCGCCATCAGCATCTTCCAACTTCCAAGTGTTCCAAGGTGTTCTGTCCATGTCAGCCGACCTTCTCAACAGAATCCAAGCGATCCAGTACCCCGGCATGCTTCTCTTCCAACACCTGAGAGTACAGAGAATGGGCGATGGATGCGAATTGTAAAAGAGAATATGTCGAACATGTCCAGGCTGACATCCACTGAAACTGACTTTACCACCTGACTTTACCATGATGTTTTGGGCTCAATAGCCTTTGCAGCAAATGCTAGACTAATGACTAAACAGGAGATGTACTGCAAATATCTGCAAATCATCAAGTCATCGCGTTGTCTTGCTGAGATGCTTGGTAGAATAACAAACAATGCGATTGCAGGCGATGACGTTCCCAACAACCAATTTGAGACATCTGAAGAGCGGCCGTGGCACCTTGACAACCTGGCGGCTCTCCTCCAATTGAAGGCAGAGAAACAGAGAACCAGAGGTTCTGACAATATCTTAATGTCAATGACTCAATGACACTAAAATAAGACAATAAATAAATACTGATTTTCTACGACTTTCTACACAGTGCTGTGAATCATAGCAAAGGGCACAGAGCAGAACTGAGAACAACACAGGATAGTGTCTGTTGAACGAGACAGCAAGGTGCAACACTTTGACAATGTGGATTTCACAATGGATTAAAAATGATTAAAGCGTGATTCTGGTACCCTGTCATACCCTGTCTGCCATGCTTCCTTGCCCAGTTCTGCATTGTCGCCCATCAAGGACTCCAAGAACTTCAACCGCTCCTGGACCGGGTCACTTCGCTCCCAAATAGGCAAAGTTCAAAGTTCTATTGTGGATATTCTGGATGTTCAACAGCAGATCATGGCAAGAGTGACTTGGGATGCTGTAACTGCTTCCATCTCCTCCATTGAAGCATGCCGCTCGTCACCAGTCTTTTGACTCAGAATACAGTGTATAGACAATCTTGAATTTTGATTGTCATGGAAATCAACTTCTTGCTCCAGGTGAACAAAGATTACATTGAAAGCATTCAAACGGACGAGGTGTCAACGCGGTGACTTGCTGTTGAAGATGTCCGTTGAAGTAGAGAAGTTTCTCCTCTGCGCAGTTTTTTTTTGAAGTTCTACGGATGTTCTACGGATTGAAGCCGCGGTGTCATTGTGCCACTGCTGCTGATTTCAACAGCTTTGAAACGTTCATGTTCCGCTCATGCTTCCCTGCCTATTGCAGCTTTTAACACTGAATGATGAATGTGGTCAGTCTGATGTTAGGCGATGCTGTAGCAAATAGTGTTTCCCAATAAGATCAATAAGTTAACTTGGGGCGAATCAACCCAATCCGATGGCAACAACCAACCATTCCTAGTCGGGGAAGTTTTTGGAACGGTCGCTTTTTGGTGGGGCAAGTCAAAGGATTTTGGAACATCCGCAACGTCGAAAAACAAGTTGAGTTTCCATTTGTGAAGTCTGGCTGGAAATCCTCCCGAGTGCTCTTTTGATCTTGAAGCTTTCCATGCCTTAGAAAAGTGGCAGGAACTTCCACTAAGATCTTAGACTTGGGTTGAAGTGTAATTACTGATAAAGTGAAATTGGGGATCTCTCTGGGGGCGTGGGCTCTTTATCATATTCAGTGCTGTGGGCCTGACAATTCTTCCACCTTCGCATGAACATTGCTGAGTTCCTGCAGGTTTCAGGGCCCCATGTGTCTGTCACCTGGTGAATGATATAACCATCGCCTTGCCTTGGCATGCTTGTCAAAGGAGTCGCCAATCTTCGCTTCCAGATACTCCATCCGCTCCTGTGTGTTTGCATGTTCTTTGGCAAAGACATCTTGGATACATGCTGGCTAAAGATGGCTAAAGCACTTAGCCATGTGTACTGCGGTACAAAATTTAGAGGCACGAGACTTGCCCCGCCACAAATGCTTCGTAATACGTTGGTAAAGGACTATCAAAAAGTCTGCACCTTGCTCATGCTGCTCAAGGTTTGGCTTTGGGGAGTAGAGGTGATATGTGACTGCCAACTGCTACAAGACCACAAGCTTTTGAAGGTATCGCCACAAGTCTCGATATTCACTGTCCAGCCAACTCCTCCAGTCCAGCATGGTGACTGCATAACTTATTGGCCCCAGCATCCAGCTTTGCATGTTTGTCCTTGCAGCTTCCAGATCGATGACACTTGTCACATCTTGTCATACTTCCATCTTGCTTCCCTCATCCAAGAGTTAGCATAGAAGTCTTAGCTATGATGACCATAAACCCAGCACGACTGAGGAACACATCCTTGGACCAGGTGTGTCAAAAAACTGGGTCGGTTGCCATTTAATTCTGAGGCTTGGGCATTACAATTCTTTGTCTATAAAAATCTATGCAGTAGTATTCTCAGGCTGCCGGATGTTCATATTCAGAGGGAGTCAGTTCAGTTCATTCGGCAGCTGGAGCTCGCTGGTTTGGCGCGAACTAATCACCAGTGATCTATCTTTAGAAGGTTGACCAAACAAGATGTTTGTTGAAAATAATTGAAAATTGAGAAGAAGGATCCACAAAACAGTCCCTTGGATGATGCTAATCATTCGCCATCATTAGCCCACAAAAACCCCAAAGAATCCCAAAGATTGGTACACTGTGGCTCCAGTCAGCTCCGCCGCACCTTGAACGTCTCAAGCTCCTCCAGGCGTCCCGGGTCATGGTCCCGTGCCCGGGTCCCGGTCATGGTCCCGTGCCCGTCCCCCAGGCCTTCTGGGAATGGCACAACTTGTTGCATTCCAAATTTTGATGAACACATAAAAGGAGATTTCGTCCTAATCAGGATTCCTGATTCATCCCCTTGACCCTGAGTTCTGAAACCTGAAGAATGTAATGAAATGGATCCTGATTAGGACGAAATCTCCTTATAATCAAATAGTGCAGGCCCCAAGTCCATCAATAAAAGTTGCTCACGCTAGTCATTGCAGGAACCAGGATAGTGCTGCTGTTGGATTCTTGGCCCTGCCTGGGCATGCTTCTCTGCACTTTCTCCAAGAAGAGTCTCCAAGTAGTCCATACGTTCTGTTAGCCTTGTTTCGAGGCTGGGTACTGCTGTTCCAAAGAAGAGGTCTGTTTGGGGCCAGAGTTTGGGTTTAAGTTTATACATTCCTTGGGTTGGATTTAGCGGCACATCTGTCTGCAGCCCTCTACTCACACCCAAGTCGCTATCCACAAGGTCAGTTTGGCTGCATTCACTGTTGGTATCAATAGTGAATAGCTCCCCAAGAAGAATTGGGACAAGCCCCAGCAACTGATGAGCAAGCTGTTTCAGCCATGCTTAGGCAGTTTCGACATGTGATGAGCACGAAGCTCTTCCTTCTCCCTGTCCAGCAAGGCAAGTAACTCGTGTAGCAATCAGTGGAGCGCTGAGTTACCACTGACCAACCTTTTCATAGTGACTGTATCAAGGCTTTGCTGGTAGATCCCCAAGACGTCGCGAACAGAAAACACCATTGCCGAGATGATCCGTTCTCAAGAGATATCAAGTAATATCTATTGCGGATGATCCGTTCTCAAGGTTTTACTGTATATGCTAAACATAAAGATTATAATGATTATATAAAGATTATATAAAGTATATGAAAGGAGAAAAACATAGAAAAACTAGGAGGAGCATACCTAAACGGCCCAAACATGTCGGTAGCTGCACTGATCTGCACTGGCGCCTTTGGAGTTGGGTGACCCGATCAGAAACTTGTCCATGGCCCTGCTCCTGGCCTCAATGAGGTGATATGAGGTGATGCTTGGCAAACCCAAAACCAGCTGTTTTGGAGTCTAAAAATTTCAGGATCTGAAAATCATATCACCAGGCTCTCACTGACTCACCGTCACAAACCTTTTCTTCACCTGTGGACATCCGAATCCTGCAGATTGTGCGCGAACAAACGCCGTTTTTCGAGGCACCCAGTGGGTTTATGTTGATTTCTATAGCTGGTGCTCAACACTGCTTTGCTGAGAGGCCCTTGTGTTCCGCCACCATCTTCTGATGAGCCTCAGATCTCCGAGAATCTGGGGACAATTTCACTGGAAGAATCATGGATAACAAAAACAACAAAAATTGAATTTTAACGCACATGACTCTGACTGTTTCAGGCGACCGGACCACTCTCAAGGCTTCCAGCTCGCGAGTGTGCCTGTCAGAAGAATCGCCAAGGGCCTCCAGGGCGAGCGCGCAAGCGTCAAGTTCCGGACTATTAACAATCAAGATGCCAGAAACATCCAGAAACCTAGAATGATTGTATATTAGTGGACATTGTGGACATATTTTATACCTATCATGAAAGATCTACAACTCCACAACGGGGACGTTCAAAAACCTGAAAAGACCCGGAAAAAAGAACACCATGACCACATAATATACCAAATATATCCAAAATCTCAAGGAACTGAACTCACTGAACTCGAGAAGCCCCCCTTAGGCACCTTCTCCAAATAGTCAACCCGCTCTGCCGTCGCATGCCTTGGCCGAGACGTCATCCCACTGCAGATTGAAGCAGGCTTTCTTGTCGGGGTTGCTGTATTGGCGGGGAAGCAATTCACGTTCAACAGTTCAACTATGTTCAACTCCCACTGTGACACGCTTTCAGAGCACCAGCTCGGTCCAAATCCAACCAGTGGAATGCGCCTTTTTTTCACACAAGTCACACACTGCCTTTGGGGAATCATCTTCGATTTTTTATATGACATCTCCCAAAGTGGAAGCACATTGACGGCAAATATCTTTGGGTTTCTTTGGGTTTTGAACATGTTTGTGTCTTTGGTGGCAAGGGCCACAAAGGACGGGAAGTGCAATGATGGCTTGCACCCTGGGAATTGCCGAGCTTGCGGAAGGTCAGTGACTCGATTGGGTGCTTGAGCCAATGCGCAATGCGTTGTCCTCCTCCTTTTCCCATCGGTAAATATTTTTTGAACAATATTTTAGCCAGGGAATCAATGAATAGATGGATGATAATCCACGTCAGTACAAGTAAACCCCAGATCCAACATCCCCGGCTCAAAATCAGGAACTCTGCTCAATCCCAAGTAAGGCTTTCACTCAGATAGTCGATCCTGCGTCTTCTTGAGTTCCTGATGCAGAGGTGACTGTCCAAGCTTCACAACTTTTGGCGTGTCGCATCCAAAAGTGAACCACGGTTCAACTGCTTCATTAGGTCACGATCTTGGATTTATGAGGCCATGGGCAGCTTAAAAACCCACACACACAACATCATGGATGCAAGTGTCATGTGTTTTTTCACCGTGACAAAGTTCGGCAAGATGTCAGTCAGGGTCTTTGCCCCTGCCGCTATTGCGGGAATCAAGCGGTTCAAAGGCTAGCATCTATCCTCAAATATATATTGTATTTCAATCAATCCTACCAAAGCTTCCATGCCTCTCAGTTCTCACCGGAAGCCAAGTAGTAAAGTAGATCCTTCGATCCAGGAGAACTTCACTTGCAACTAAGGCCACTAAGGCCATCCGCAGATCTCCCACACTTTCTCTGCCATCTTCGTGATGCCGCCGAAGCAGGTCTCACGGTAGATGGCCTCTGTTGCCAGCAAGGCATGTGCCATGGTTCTGCTGGTGCCTCGTAAGGCATTCGCTGCATGGCGAAGATCCTGATGGAAGGTGAATCCATCAATTTCCTCCAGCTGGATCCAAAAGTCCTGTTCTCCCGTCATTGCCGTCTCGCCGAGGCTCAGTGAGTCATGATCATACAATGAGACTTCGAAAAAAACTCTGTTGCGCAGCCTTTTCTGAACTTGAGCTGGGAAATAGATGCGATTGAAACGACCAGGCGCCAAACTCAGCCCTGTCCTTTTCCTCATCTCTCGACTGGCCTGAACTCGTGCCTCCTTGTAGTACTCATCACCACCAATCTCAGGGTGCTCAAACTTTCTTGAAGGAAGCCTGAATTCTTTGCCCTCAGCTCGGCAGTTCAGCAAGAGGAGGTAGCCATGCTTTTCATGGCGCCCGATGACACAAACATCATGGCGCGTTGCTTGCTGTGCTTTTACAGCAGGGTCGACGTAGAGGGCCATGATCCACTCAGCACACTTTCGATGCTAAGCCTAGGGGCGGAAACCTAGAGTCTGGAGCACTTTTCACTCCTTGAGCCAAATATCATCAAATATCTCATTCACTCATGCATTGACAGAGTCTACAGAGTCTACAGAGTCTACAGAGTCTACACTCTCGCAATCTCTGACAGGTTCATGCCGTCAAAGAGAAGGCTCTGAGCCTTGCCTCACTGTGCTTTTGCGCGTTGTCACCGAGAAAACTCTCAATGAAGTCCACTCGCTCCTGTCAAGAATTTTCAGGAAGCGGATAGACCTCAAGCCAGTTTCCCTCCATAGCAGACCTGAAACTGTCAACCTCGGGTCAATACAGCTAGAGCAGCTAGAGAAATGCATCAACTCAGAAGTGACCCGTGGCAGAACTATGCAGAACTGTCCAATTCTTTTGATGCAGCTGAACACACCAGGCTGACTGGGCCCCTCATACAAAGTGCACTGCACTTAGCTGAAATGTGTATTTCAACATGTTCCAACATTCCCAACATCCATCCAAACATCTGATGTGGTTCCAAGTTCCCAAGAGTTGGGGACATCATCTGCGCTGGGCTGCTATGCGCTCCTTTTTCAATCCTCAGACTCCTTGGCCCCGCCTGCATTTCAGAGACCTTGGCCACATGCGTATGGAGTTCACGACCCAACTTCTCCACATGTTCCTGCAGCAAGGTGATGCACAATATGCGTCACTTGCAGCAGGACATGGTCGTGACGCCATGTCTAGCCTCTGTCATCTGGATGAATTCACTGACAAGACTGACAATGCTTCATGATTACTTCATGATGTTTCATGTAAAGTAGCAGTAAGAGATAAATCATGATTTGAACATATCTTTTTGAGATGTTCGACATGGTTTTTTTTAGCAAAATACTCCAGATATACTCCTTCATCCAAAAATTGAAGCTGGGTGCAAGCTCAGACATGTCCAGACTGCCCGGCCCCAACTGGTTGTCCCTTATTCCAATGCTCCTGATGGACACCAATCAGGCGATCTTGGAGATCCTCGGCGACAAACGAGTGACTTCAAACAGAGACAACCGTGATACTGTGGATGGAAGAAATCCATAGAAATCCTGCATCACCTTGGATGATGTGGATGGTTGAAACCCTATAAATAATGGGATAAACCATCTATCAACTGGTGCAGGATTTCTTCCATCCACCGTAGTATCCGATAGTTGATTTCGTAAGTCAGTACACAATCAGACTTCAAGTAAAATATATTAATTCACGCTCAATGAAACAACATGCGAACTGCGCCTTATGCAGTACGCTGTGCCTCGTCATTCCTTGCGAAACGTCAGCGTGCCGAAGCGCACAACCGCAAGCGCCACCACAACCCAGAGTAGAACAATACAGACTGATGTTACTCTTGTTGCTACTCAAAAATTCTCCAAGCTGCCTGCTATCTCCTACTCCTATTGGTAGCTCTTCTACTCCTCTGCCTCTTGCTAATGGTGTGTATCAAACATACGCGTCAGTGGCATCACTTGTTTTCACAATTATAAATTGTAAATCATGGTACCTTCATTGATAGTCCTTGGAAGTCCTTGGTAGCATTTTACCAATGTACAAGTAGCAAGCATCTTTGACTCACAAAATTTGGTACAAGTTACGACTATTTAGAGTTTGTACGCAGTAGTACACTTGTTGCAAGAATGTATCATGATTCCAAAAATAGGCAAAGCTAAATTTGTGGACGTATCCCACCTGCATCGATTTCGGCAATCTTTTGTTCCAGCTGTCCATGGGCCTGATGTCGAGCCTGCAGGAATGAAAGTTGAAGGATCCCAAATGATGTGCTGAGGTGGATGTGCACTCCGCCTTCTGAAATCAACGGTGAACTGCACGACATGCAATTTTCTGCAGTGGCCTCTTGCTTTCTGGTCGCTGAATGAGTGCCCACTGCCCTGCCATGCCCTGCCTCCACGTCCTTCAAAAAGCTGCACTGCAAGTCCTGTAGAAATACGGGGGATCGACCGCGATCGAGGCAACTGTTCGGCAAACAGAGTCGAAAAACGTCCAACGAACTCAGTTCAGAGACGCTGAAAAAAGGTTAAAGCGGCAAAATCACAAATAGATCAGGATATTTTCAGATGATTTCTGTTACTGGTTGCTTCATGATCCTCTGTGAAACAGCTGTCTTTCACAGCTGAATCTGCAACCAGCCGTTCGACTCGGTGACTCGGTGCTCCTCCACGTGTGGCTGCCAGGTCTCCATGGATCGAAGCTGAGCGGCATGGCCAACGATGCCAACGATGACATGGTCATGATGCATGGTCCCATGGTCTATCTTGGCAGAAAATAACAATATAATATATATAGATATACAGATAGATAGATAGATAGATAGATAGATAGAGAGATAGATAGAGAGATAGAGAGATAGATAGATAGATAGAGAGATAGAGAGATAGATAGAGAGATAGAGAGATAGATAGATAGATAGAGAGATAGAGAGATAGATATACAGATAGATAGATAGATAGATAGAGAGAGAGAGATAGATAGATAGATAGATAGATAGATAGATATACAGATAGATAG
>Ga0126342_10000915_pt1 | contig 37527 bp, 35 predicted proteins | sample Cyp1metagenome_FD_92528 | JGI IMG/M metagenome (GOLD analysis project Ga0126342, IMG submission 92528) | Coral microbial communities from Lord Howe Island, Old Settlement Bay, Australia - Cyphastrea 1 metagenome | ecosystem: Host-associated > Invertebrates > Cnidaria > Coral ... | reverse complement strand
ATGCATGTATGCATGTATGCATGTATGCATGTATGCATGTATGCATGTATGCATGTATGCATGTATGCATGTATGCATGTATGCATGTATGCATGTATGCATGTATGCATGTATGCATGGATGGATGGATGGATGGATGGATGTGTGTATGTGTGTCTGTATGTATGTGTGTCTGTATGTATGTGTATATAATATATATATATATATACCAGTGTTTGAGTAATTAAGGTAAAGCCCATAACAGGTTCACAATTTTCCTTGCTTCGGTCACCATCCTTGGCACTTGGAAGACCATCCCACTTAGTCTTATCCCACTTAGTAAGTGGTAAATCACCCTGGGATGATCCTCCCTATGGCCCAAAATACCAGTTATAAGTACTAACAAAACCCCATAAAAATGAAATGTATAATCCATTAATCCCATAGAAATATATAGAAATAACCAGTTCATTCACCATTTATGACTGGTATTTGGGGCAACTGGGATGATCCTCCCCTGCCATCCCCTGCCGCGGATCCTCGCGTCGCGGCACCTCCGTCGTGCTTCCGGATCTCCTGCAGCCGTTGCTCGGCCCAGAGCACCAGGGCATCGAGGCGCTTCTCGCGCTGGAAGGACACCTGGCGACCATTGGACCATTGGACCATGGTCTTCCTGGTGGTTTCAAGGGGAATCTGTGCCCCAGTTCGTTAGCTAAGTTGGTTTATAAGTCCAATAACTATCCCATAGGATCCATGTATGCTATATATGGTAACATTTACCATCAATATACCCCAAATGTTAGCATATATACCATACATGGATCCTTTGGGTATGGTTTATAGGTGATATATCTATAGTTACTGGGATTATAACCCATTTATAACTGGGGGGGGCACCACCTTGTAGGGGAATCTGTGGAAGTTTCGGAAAATCGATGGTTTTATTACCATCTGGTTATGACTAGCAGTTTGCCATGGAAAATCACCATGCTATTAATAGGTGAACCATCTATTTCTATGGTCCATGGCTTCTATGGCTATGTTAGACATAAGCAAATGGATAGAATGGGTACATCATGCGGATTCGATGGGATGGATATTTTTCCAATGTGACAACGTTGGGTGCGTCAGACATAGACTGTTTAAGCAACGAAAGAAAGGGATATAAGCAACATTAATTTAGTTAACCATAAGGGGCGGTAGGATATTTTACAGGATATGACTGAGAATGTTTGATATGATATTTGTGTGCAAAACATTGTATACCGGCAAAAAAATGACATTTAATATAGGGACATAATTATAAACTATGAACCAATATATTTGGTGAAACCCACATTTCAGATCAACCCAAATGGCATCCAATAACGAATCACTTTGGTTTGAACAGCATACCCAGTCTTAAACCATCAGCTATGAAATATCTACCATAAACCATACAGTTTACTGTATCTACCATACAGCTTATCTCAGTTCATGGGGTTTATAATGTAGTCCGTGGCCCAAAGATCTCAGTGAAATCAAATTCACGGCTGATCTTTTCTTGCTTACCAACAGCCAACCCAATTGAGAAAATGGTCCCCTTTGCGGCAAGAAAACCAACAATGTGCCAACCAAAGGACCGAGGCTATCAATCAGCTAGCATAACCTTGGAAGTTGGGGTTGATGTTTAACAACTGGGTTGTACCAAATTATAATACTAATATGCTTCTACATCCTAATAACTTCTGCGGAAAGGTACTTGAAATATGATTTAGGGGGTCAGCCATGCTGGCTCAACATGTAGAGTTGCTTGCTATTGCCAAAAAATATCAAAAAATGATACTTAGACCTCACAACCACCAGTTTTTGATTGTTAAAACTGACTTTTCGATGGATGGATCCGACTGCGTGTTTGTCAAATAGACATCCTTGGTGGTAAAACTCTACACGCAGTTGACCCTTTCACCTCAATGCGTACCACATCACCATCGTGTCCCATGGGGCCCTGCGGAACGCATGGGGGTGGGAGGTGTCATTGACACTCAGGGTGTAGGATGGGGATATCCAAAAAATGCGTGTTCTTTGCACATTTCAAAAATATATTAAATATATTTAGCATGAATTCAACATGTGTCAACATTGCTTGTTGGTATCATTGGTGTTTCACCCCACAAATTGCAGGCTACGCTGGTTTCGCTCCAATGGTAAGAGGACAGATCCTGTTTATCCCACCCGCAGACCTATCTTCTGCCATCCAAATGCCGAAAATCTGGAGAGATACCACTAGAGTAACCAGTCGATCGCGAAGACCTACATGCAGCTTAAATGGACATGCATTCTACTTAGTAAATGGAATAAATGGGGGTACCCCAATAGCTGGATGGTTTATACTGTGGAAAATCCATCTATAAAGCGATGGTTTGGGGGTACCCCCATGTTAGGAGACCTCCATATGATCCATCTGTGTGAGTGCGGACATTCCATTAATATAAGATATAAGATAATAAAACATAATATAACTGGGTCGTCAAATTCTTTCAAGTTACTACTGGGATGTACTCCCACGTGCACAAACACACTATATACCCGATCACGCGTGTGTCCCAGTGCTGTCATCGCTGTTGCAAGAGTTCTGATCCACTTACGCAGTTCGATTGCCTGACCAAGGACCAGCATTCCAACTCTCTTTTGGATCCATAACACCATGGACTCTGACACATAGTAAAACCCAAAAGATAAAGCAATAACATAGTATAAAACATATAACATTTTTTTTGTGATGTGTACAGTATGTGTTTCCTATCTTGTTGTGGATTGGATCTTCATGAATTATCCAAATTGTCCCTTTCCATCAAATCAACGCTTATTTGCGGAGCTAAATCCCCGAAGGCCATTTAAATCATCCAAATCGGTAGTCTCTTCAGGACCGTTCTACGATACCCCGCAAAAGAATGCAAAAGATACGTTACAGTATATCTTTCAAGGATACTAACTAGTGAAGTTCCTCCGTCCAAAACATCAAGATTGCTGAATATTGGCAACACATATCAACCAAATCCATTGCTTTACTCCTTGGCAAAAAGCTCCGACAGGTAGATCTCCAATTCCTGCGACCAGCGATTGGAGCCCGTTTCACGGGCATGATGCAAACCAGGGGACCATCATGGCTATTTTCCCACATGTTCATGAACATGGCTATTACCCTCTGGTAAACTAACATAGCAATGGAAAATCACCATTTTTAATGGGAAAATCCACTATAAATGGCCATTTTCAATAGCTATGTTAGTTCACCAGAGGGTAAGGGATATGACCCAACTAAGATAACTAAGCCCTTTTGATATGGAACAACTCACCTGGGTCAACCACTTGCGGCATTCACGACTGAAAGTGGGACGCCCCACTGGATTAAATTGGAAACGGCATGGAAAAACTATATAGCTGTACCAAGGTTTGTATGGGTGACACATCTCTGATGGGTTCGTAAAACTTCCACATTGGGGCAGTTACAGTCGCATTTCCTCTGGGATTTCGCGGTTTCATTTGTCAATATGCCATTAAACCCATGTCTCGCCCAAGTTTGCAGGGAAAAAAACATTCGTTTCTTGAATTATTGGGTTCACAGTGAGTCGCACCATGTAAAGCATTAACAGCTGTGTAAGCTGGTAAGAATATGTAACCTGGTTGAGAATATCAAACCATTTCTTTTGCCCGTGATTCTTTGGTCATTCGATTTTCCGTCGAGTCAAACCTAAGCAGCTCATATCCCAATCACGGTACAATATTCTCCCCATCTAGTATATACATATATTACTATATATATATATACATATATACAAATATATACTGTATATATTCTGGATGAATTACATTGACTCACCATGACTCACCGACCTAAAAGCCAAAACGACAAAAACGAATCCCATCATTCCAGTGGTGTTTTTGCGCCTGCTGTTTGCTTTCAGCTCCACCGCTGAAACAAACCCAAGCCTCAAGGCTCCGAGGGGTAAACATTGATCCCCTGCGGATTTTTTTTTTGAAAATATGATTAATAATCTTAAATAGATATATTATGACTGTATAGATTGTATATACATATATATATATATATATACATATACATGTTATGACTGTATACTTTATATGTATATGTATATATATATATACACGTGTATATTAATAGATAATTTCTACTGTTTTGTTGGATTGGTTGTTGATCCCCTGTACAACCCATTGTCATCCATCCCGAAAAAAACTGGTCAGATCGAGCTGAAAATCATGTTGATCCCGTCAGACATATTTTGGGGTTTATGTTTGACCATGATCACCATCAGCATCACTATCATGAGTATCATGACTACATGGATATCATGACTATCATGGATATCATGGCTATCATGACTATCATGACTATCATGACTATCATGACTATCATTACTACCATGACTATCATGACTATCATGACTATCATGACTCTCATGACTATCATGACTATCATGACTCTCATGACTATCATGACTATCATGACTATCATGACTATCGTGACTATCATGACTCTCATGACTATCATGACTATCATGACTCTCATGACTCTCATGACTCTCATGACTATCATGACTATCATGACTATCATGGTTATCATGACTCTCATGAATCTCATGACTCTCATGACTATCATGACTATCATGACTATCATGACTCTCATGACTATCATTGCTATCATGACTATCATGACTATCATCACTATCATGACCATCATGGCTAGCATAACTATCATGGCTATCATGGCTATCATGACTATCGTCACTATCATGACTATCATGACTCTCATGACTATCATGACTACCATAACTATCATGACTATCATGACTCTCATGACTATCATGACTATCATGACTATCATGGATATCATGACTTTCATGGTTATCATGGCTATCATGACTATCATGACTATCATGAATATCATGACTCTCATGACTATCATGATTATCATGACTATCATCATCCACATCGACATCAACATCAACATCACCACCATCATCATCAGCATTGTCCAAACGCTCATTGACAGTCCTAGGAAACCTCAGAGTCTTGCTGTAATCTTAGACACCTTGCAGCAAGTATATGACCTTTGGATGGTTGGTCTATATGAGGATATATATATATTGTACTCTAGCTTTCCTTATTTACGATTATTTATGTTACAAAACAACGTGTTAAGACCTACCATGCAAAGGTAAACCTTCAAATTCACACACCGCAGCTCGATAAACAACTGGCGCCTCAGAGAGTGCGGGCGCGTAAATGCCACAGAAAGCTCTGGAAGGCTTGGCGCGATCGAAACTCAGGTGCAAATAGACCTCGGTGGGACTTAGCTGCAAAGTTTTAGGGCCATAGAAAATCAAAGATATTCGCAGTGGGTTTCAATGATCACAGTGTTGACCAAAAAAATCTGGTTTCTGGACAATGATCTCTTTGAAATGCATCAAAATCATGGGCTTTCCATATCTGCTGGATTTTTTTTTGCCATGAGGATCATCCACAGGCCTCCCCAGCAAAAAATGGAGACATCTCCACCAGAAATCCCAGAGTCAGAAACTGTTTTATAAAAAAATAGGGCAGCCCCAGAACATCATCATGGATTTAGAGAAAAATAGTATTCTCTAATGGAACAAATTGTGATCAAACCAAACCAGCCTTAAATTTATGTGGATAAGCATCTTGTGAACATATAACATGCACAAATAAAAGTAGAAATATCATCAACATATCAACACAAGTAAGAAGATTTTGCCACCAAGAAACAAGCAGAAAGTAGGTATAGATTGGTATTTAGTATATAGAGCGTTTAGAGTTTATATATATATAACCAACGCAAACAAACATGTGAACAGGAGATCGTCTTCATAAGCCTGATTTCAATAATCTTGGAATCCTATGCTGGTGTTTCTGAAATCTTGACCCCGAGAGCCATTTTTGGATAAGGGGAAGTCATAAGGACGGAAGATCCATGCCTTAAAGACATGGCAGACATGCAGAATTTGGACTCAAGATGATTGAAACCCCAAAGATGGAACTTAAACTTGAGATCAAGGTATATAATTTGGGGCTGTTCTTCCGGGCATTTCCAGTTGATGGCAGGTCAGTTGTGGATGACCCCTGGCTTCATGGGGTACCATACAGGCTTTACGGATCCGTGACCTGATGGATTCTGTCCAATGGCAGGTTCGTGAAGGTTAAACAGCGACTTGTTCCCATGATTTATTGGATTTGTTGGTGAAAGTGAAACATTTCACGGTGGCGAAACCCCTGTTTTGATTTGTGAACGTGTTTTTTGTTGGAAAGTCAGGTTCTCCTAGGTTTTCACTCAGAATCCAGGTTCATAGACATGGCCAAGCTTCATATTCTGTGTTTCTGTTTGTTTGCTGATTGGTACATCGTCCATTCTTTCCCCATGGCTTAAAAGATTGGTGTGTCCGGAGGGAGATCAAGGTATACCCAGCTGATTTCACCCAAACCATCTGAGAAGCACGACTGGTTACCCCAAAAAACATGGATACCCCAACTGCTATTCTTTGTTGTTTAGCAACATCCATTCACTTTAATCACTGTTTTAATATATCCTCATATCTTTAATGAACATCCCTTCTCAAAATCACGAATTCCGAAAGTTGAAATCCGTGAAATCCCAACTTTTCACCGTGGGAGAGGACTGGTTACCCGGGTGCACCACACGTTGCGCGTCGCTTGCAGATTTTGAAGATATGTTTCGGGACACGACTGGAGCTCCTGGAGCAAATTCTTGACGCGCCAGCGCCGCCAGCTATTGAGCTATTGGATATTGATGATGATGATGATGATGATGATGATGATGATGATGATATATATATACCCTCTGGTTATTTAACATTAATAGATGGTTTACCTACTAATAGCATGGTGATTTTCCATGGCTATGTTAAATAACCAGATGGTATATATATATATATAATTATATATATATACATATACGTATATAAGGTGTTTCTTCAGGATCCAATGAAAAATGAGTCGTGGGATGTTTATGGTGCAGTACATGTATATATCATGTTTCTGGATATTGATGATTTATTAACTATACTAAGCATTCAGATTCACAGGGTATACTATATCCTAAAACATGGATATGTAATTCAGATATCAATAATCCAGCCATTTTTCGATTTATATTCAAGGGAATCGGCTAGCAAGCATTTTATTTTGTCCATTGAACTATTCAAATAGTTGGATTGTGTGGAGATCATCTCAATATTGATTGTGTAATGTCTATCGATATACCATCCATAGCAACCACAAATGTCAATATTGATGCCCAACATACGTATTTCCAGGATGGTACGTAGTTCGATGGAGCTGAATCCCTGTTGTTTATCCAGCCAGGCGCTGTGACTTTTGGTGGGACTCAACTCGCAGCATGCTGGGCGAATTTGATGTACCTAAGCACGAGGTTACCCGACCATCAAAGCTCTCCAAGGATGCAAGGTCCAGCAAGGTTGCCTGAAAAGGAACTAGAGGGGCAAGGCATCTAATGCCAATGCACGGCTTATGTCAGCTTGTGTATAGTACATGGAAGTTTGCCCCAAACGTATCGCCCAACATGTGCCTGAATGAGCGATTGATAGCTCCGTTTCAACCACTGGAAGGTGTGGATACACAATCCATGATAGTTGCAACAAACAAAACAATATCAATAATACTTGTGCATAATATTTTATCGACAATAGCATATGCGTATATATATATATATGGCTTAAGACGACATGTGCATACTTCTTTAGCATGTCATTCCTCGCGGTTTCCTCATCATCACTTATGGTGAGGTCGTTTGGGGACATCACCAATCTACTATTATAAAAAATACATGATTACATATGTACATGTACCCATGTACCTAGTTAAATCTATATTCGTGTAATATATATTATATATACACATATACATACAGTATAGTATATATATATATATGTTGGTAGATCCCAAAACAAATACCTGTCAACCTTCGCCATGGAATTAGGTGGCTCAAATAGATGATGGAGTAAACTAGCACGGAAACCAATGGTTTCCTGTGCGAAAAAAACACCTACAAATGGTGGATTTTACGCATCGACATTATATGGTAGTTTACTTGCGGGTAATCGCATAATTTGGATGCTCTATAGATGGAACATGCATGGCACAGAGATCAAATTTGGAAACAACGCCTCAATATGTGTATATATTTGTATATATGGGAGTATGGGGTAGTCTGGCCCCCTAAAATACTCAACCAACCATCACCTATCAATGATATCACCATGTGATTTAACGGGTAAAACATGTTAAAACCCATTGAAACCATGGCGGTTGAGGCCTCATTAAATTACTCATCAGCTAGGGTTGTTGAAACTGCGAATAATCGGTGTTATACGATCTTAGTTTCAGGAAAAAAACAGGCTTATCTCCCAGAGGCTCGTTTACCCAGGCACATCACCCCAGGATTTTTTTTTGGAGGGTCAAATCAAATATGTTTGAAGATTCGGCATATTTTAGATGTTGAAAACATCCCATTCTAAAAAGTTGGATTCCAAATCTGGTAGGATCAATGCCTATGTTAACCCATCAAAAACAACCATCAACTGGTGAGATGGTCGGTGAAATTCTCCCAGCTGATCTAGTAGCACCTGCAGCAACTCCTCACCGTACAACGTGGGCCAAGCAGCAGATGTTGCTCAGCGTAAGCCATTCAACTTGCAACAAATACCAGAATCACATAGAATCACAATCGATTGTAGGACAAAAATGGCTACAAAGTCAACCTAGAAAAAACATGAAGAAATAAAATATCGAAGTCGGTATAGCAATAATTAAGCATGATCAGTTGACGGTGTTTCACCTTCCATAACCTGGAAATCACCAAGGCTGGGTGATTTGATTTCACATCTGAAACAACCATGGTGTACAGAAACAGTTGACATACTGGAAGCTCAATATATACATACATATTATATAATATTATATATATATAATATATACACACAACCACACACACACATCCTTTTTATATCCCTAGCTATCATTCATAACGGCAATACCAAAATAGCCATTCAAACCTTCCCTAGTAGACAAAACAAGAGGCTTCGAAACAAGGCCATTGACACCTAAACCCCCGACTAATAAAGCCTGATTACTGTAATTGGGGGGGTTACTGGAGTACTTCCAAAAAGAGATAAGGTATCCCGGCAATTGAACAGCCCAGGGGGTTATTATTCCGGGGTTGAGAATAGACAAACGTATAGTAAAGGGTAGAAGTATGAATATAGATAATATAGCTCCCCATCGAATCCGTTTCCCCAAAGATGGGTATCCCCAAACCTGATGATTTGATTCTGTGAAAAAATGCAATTCACACTTAGATCTCCAAGTAGACAGGAAAATGGCGTCCCACGTCACACCGGGTATATTACCCTGCTGTATCTTTCTAGTGGACGGTCTCCGGTCGAATCCTACGCCCCCATGAAGGGCCAAACCAACCGCTACTCGGCCGGGCGCGGTTTGGCAAACCCGATGGCGGAAAGCGCCTCATCATTCCTCTGGTAGTAAACCAACACTGGCAAAGGGACAATTTTCAAGCTTATCTAGAGATTCTAGATGATTTGTCTATTGGAATTCAGGGTTTCGCAGGTCAATATGTCATTGCCGCTACATCATTCTCTTCCCTGGACATTCCTTCCAGTCAGGATATGTGCTTCAAGGGGCGGTTGAAAGCGCCGAAACGGGCCGGCTTGGGTGACTCAGCAAGTCGGCTGAACAGATCTGAACAGTGAAGAGGAAACGGGCCAGTTTCTTCAAGGGGTACTGGTTGACCACACTTGATTAGTCGATTCCCCTGCGCAGGGGATATACAGGCATACATAATCTATCATATCTATATGGATTACTTTATCGTACTCCTCAGTCTGGTCAGCTGAATTTTACATCAACATTGTTCTGAAACCCAACAGAATATTTGAAATCCCAATAGTCTTACAGTTATGGCCCTGAACATTTACACATGGGGTTACAACTCCTGCAACTCAGGTTACATATTATATGTATCACTTGAATGAAGTTATAAGCCAGTGGTACCTGTTACGGGCTACAACTGCAACAACTCGTTCACTGTCGCAGCAACTATTCTTTGCATTTGAAAATTGCCTATGATATGGAATGTCTGGCTCCAAAGAGTAAATTGGTTTTAGAAACCAGGACAGAATTTGGCTCTATGGTGGATTCGAATGAGGTTTATGATTTAACTTCAGACTGGGGGCGGGGCTCACCGTGAAACATCTGGCTGAAGTTAAGTATCCTACCATGACATGATGAACATTCCCAGGACGTCCCAGGATCATGTTTTGCCACTTCTCTAGGGACGTTTGGATAGGGACCCTTCCAACGCTGACCTTCATTCATGATGTTCTTTCACTTGCAGCTCGCCCGAAAAATAAACAACCATGCAGTTCTTGAGGTTGAAGGTTCCCATGTCAAATTATGCAGAAAACAGTTTACTGTAAGTTAAAACACATATGTGGGAGTTTCCATACATGGTGATACCCCAAAATGGATGGTTTATAATGGAATATCCTATTAGGTTGGATGATTCAGGGGTACCCCCATTTATGGAAACCTCCATATTGGAATATGATGGAATATGGATTCTTTTCTGAATTACACACGCAGATTCTTGCTGAGTCGGGAACTGCGTCATCCTGAAAAATCGGTCACCATCTGCGCGTGGGGCAGAACGCAGTTCAGGCAACTCCAGGTTTAGCAAAAGCCTGCTACGACTCGATGGTCCCCATGGTCTCCATTGGGTCCCCCAAACGGAATTTGGGAGGCCGAAACGGTTGGACCCAAGCCCACTACTTTTTGTTAGGCTCCATGGTTAAAATGCTTTGATATCTATGTTCAGGAAAACCATTTTGTAGATTTACCGAATTGTTTTCATATGTTTTGGTTTTACATTTTATACTTGCCATAAACCCTAGTGAAGTTGGAGAAATGTTCACCAACTAACTTAGCCATAAACGGCGCCTGTCTGCGTCATCATCCAGGAATTTCACGTAAATCAAGGTGTAAATCCAGGCAGAGATGGAACCAAGACCTAGTCCAAGAACGTAGAAAACATATTTTGACTTGGGGCTTCTACCCTTTTGAGGGTCGAACAGATATGTACTCGGAACTATCGAAACAGTTTTAGATACATTCATAGCTATTCATAGCTTATTTTGGACACGTTCAGAAACATGGACCTAAAAACCTTAAAAAAAAAAGTCCACCAATCATTTACTTCATGCCAATAGCAACGACTGAAGAGTGGGTCTTAAACATCGCAGCAGGGCCAAAAAATCCCACGGCACGAGAGCATGGCCAAGCCAAGGAATCACAAATTTCAGGAAGTGGGAGCACCTGAAATCTCATGAAGCACATGGGGTACTTGGTGGCTCATCCCACTTAGTAATTAAGTGGGTTAGTTCACCCCAGTTATCTGCATTGGAAATGTAAAGTTAATCCGATTAATCCACTTATAACTGCTGTTATAACCCACTTACTAAGTGGGATGAGCCGCGAAAGTATGATAGGGCGAAGATGGGAGTATTATGAAGGTATTCAACAACAGTCGGAAAGGGCCAACGGATTTCACGCTGCTAGTTCCGGATCATCCTCGGGATCCTCTGGGTTGAGTCTCAACATGTCACAGGAATGGGCTTGTTGTCGAGCACTCCACTTAGATGGTGTAGTTGGTCTCCAAGAAATGTCACCATTTCAATCGACATCTTTGGACTAAGACTCACTTTGGGCCATGGCGGCCATGTTCCCCCCGGCCGTACCCTTCGCATCGTTGATGCGGCTAGGCTTCCCTCTTCCTGAATGAATGGCTGAGAGCCCCCGGCCGGGATTTCGACGCCTGGACCAATGGTGTCTGAAGTAGCTGGTCATCGCATCCCAAACCTAAAAGAACATGTGGATACCCGGAACTAGCAATATTACTAGCTGGAAAAATCATTTCATTCCAATATTTTCCCATATATAATGATATATATGCAATCATATATAGTATATGTATATATATATATATATCATATTCAGTATGTGTATATATATATAATCATATATATACATAATTATTTAAATAATTATGTATATATATATATACAAATAATAATACTAATAATATTAATACTAAAAAACACAACAACAATATATTAAAAAAAACACAATAATATAATACAATATATGCATGTTGCAATCAATGGGCTCACTGGGTTGATTTACGTAAGATATATATATGATAGGAGACCAGTCTCCTTCACAGTAGACGCTCCCTCAGCACTGTGAATGATCAATTCCATGAATCCTACAGGTCACGATCGGCATCCTGCGTCAAAACCTATATCCAGCTATAGGCTACATGGACCTATAGGCATCACCTCGTAGATTTGCTGTTTTTTTTTGCAAGATCTTTCCCATGCCATCAGCCCTGGTTCTTCTGAAGTCATGAGATTTTGCAATCTATATTTCGATAACATTAACTCAGCGTACTTAAACAAGTATCAACCTTTTGATATTGATGTATCTGTAAACTCCCGAACGTCTTTTTGCTCCAGAAATGTCACCACCAGACCCAGGCAAAGTATCTCCACGGACCGCATGAATCAACATCAGCTGCATGGGGATCGTGTGAGGACGCTCATTCGGTCAAACTGCAACGGTCTTCTGCTTTCCATGACGGGAGGGCATGTAGTGCCAATACCATGGTGACTAGGTCATACCCATGGTTCACAAAAAGTCACTCAGTTGAAAGGTCATGATATGTCATGATGTTCTAGATGTTCTATGAGCGCCTGTCGCCAAATGATAGAATTTTGCATATCACTGTGCTATAATTTACCAACCCAACCCAACCAAGACTATGGCGATGCTGCCATCGCAGTATTCGGGGAATACCTTGATTACTGTAAGTGCCCCGTCAACAGTTGCAATGAATCCACACATTCCGCAGTAAAAAACATGAAATAATGTTTGAGCCACACCCAAATTCGGAGATAGGAAGTTCCTTTTGAATTCGTTTGCTCCAGGTCACAAACCATTCATAGTAGATTCTCGGTCCATTGCCCAATTGGCACCTGCGGCAAACCCTTGAAAAAAACCGACAACTTTGAACTACCAGGGTAATGCTATATATATATATACACGTATTCTTAGATCTTCCAAGTATTGATGTAAATGGATCCCAAGTCATAATGGGTATATTACCCTGTTTTAGAGGTTCTTGGAAGGTCTAGGTATTGTTTCCTAGGTATTATGGACATGACAAAATGGTTGTTTCGCTAAAAACACTGATATAAAAGCCACCTACAATGTGGCCCCCCCAGGTATAAGTTGGCTTATAAATCCCCATTCATAGTTATTGGAATTATGTTCACCAACTTATGGCGATTTCGTTGCTTGTCCCCAGCGAGCTTGTGACATCGCACTGGATGGCCAGTCCGTTTCGCCAGATGGGGGGCTGGCAGCAGGCACAGGACACTGGGTGAGCCACTATGCGAAAATTTCAAGTACCTTTCATGACAAAAACATGTGTTGAACATGGACACCAAACTTTACCGACTTTACCTTTTAATTTTGATTATACCTTTTACTCTGGTTAGTGGTTCAACCCCTCTGAAAATATTAGTCAGTTGGGATTATTATTCCCAATATATAGAAAAAAATGTTCCGCACCCCCAATCAGTGCCGTACCTTTTAGTTAGTAATAAGATTTGCCGGTGTCCATGGACTCCAGACCAGAGCTGGTTTCTTTGGTTGACCTCATTGTTGGGTCCCCCATGCCCCACCAACCCGCGATCTGTTCGGCAACACATAATCCTCACACTGCCCCAGCAACAATTATCAATGTCTGGTGGGAGTCATTCACATCACTATAAATAATTATATATATATATATACAAATGCCTGTCACCCAGCATCATTGGGGACTGGCAGACTGCAGCACAGCACCCATTTTTTCGTTGGAAAAACGCTACATTCCGATACATGAGCCGCCGGGTGCGCAGCCGCCGGGTGCGCAGCGACTGGTTGAGAGAAGTCAGCTTCTGCACCCCCAAGATATGAAAAACATCACATCCACCATCTTTCATGCTTGCACCCCCAAGATTGGTTGAAGACATTGAAGAACCTCCAGTAAGAATTCTCAGGTACAAAACCAGCCACTAAAACCAAGGTTTCACCGCAAAAACCACGAAAAACCACGTTCCTAAGAATTTGCTGCGGGCCATGGGCTGCTCTTATTTGAAGTTGTTCGCTATCACCCGCATGTATTTACTGTCTGAGGCGGCCCAAATTACTTGACCCAAAACCAATTCATCAAATGGCTGAAGTAACCAATGGGGAGTCCAAACAAACAAACAAACAAACAAACAAACAAACAAAAAAAACAAAACAAACAAAAAAAAACAAAACAAACAAACAAACAAAACCAAAGGAAAACCAAAGAAACCAAAACAAACAATCAAACAAACAAACAACCAAACAACCAAACAACCAACCAACCAACCAACCAAACAAACAAACACACAAACACACAAACAAACAAACAAACAAACAAACAAACAAGCAAAGAAACAACCCAACAAACAAACGCCAACGACACAAACAGCGACAACAACAACAACAACAACAACAACAACCGACCAACAACCAACAACCAACAACACACAACCAACAACCGACAACAATATGCAACAACAACCACAACAACCAGCAGAACCTCAACCTAAACCTTCCCAACGTATCCTGGAAGTGATCAAACGACCGTTTGCTTGGCACCCGGCTACCAGGCTTTGCGGCAACCCCAGGGGAGCGTGAGAGGGCCTATTGGTCCGACAGATGGATCTGATAGCACCAACAACCCTGGGTACAAAGTGGGGGCCCGCGGTTCGGAAAACCATTGGGTGATTGAAGCAACAAAAATGATATTTCATGGGATTTAAAACCAATTTATGATAGCTGACTTGCTTTATGATACTTATAAGTATCCTTCATGGGGTTAAGAAACCAACTCAAAACTGGGGTCTGGTGACCCTGGTGCCCCAAAACTGTGAACACCAATAGCTAGCTGGGAGTTGTCGATGTATCCAACATGGCCCAAAATCTGGCATTTCAGCACGATAACTGCTCCAAGCCCACATAATCAACATGGCCCATCTTACATACCGTGCCTTTCTTTGCGGCTTAGATTAGTAAGCCACCACTTGTTGCACAAGCTAAACACATTAAAGTACGTCGCATGATCAATGTTCAAAACCTCTATTATTCCATTGCACTGGCTGGCGGAAACGGATTCCCAGTTCATGCATGACGATAATCCCCAATAGATTGGGCAGCACCAACCCCTGCAATCATCAACCAAGAGAACTCCTCACATGGGGAAATCCCCAGCCACACATTTGTCATTATCAGAAGCAACCAGCAGAATCCTTAGGATCTGTCTCTGATATGGTACCAAATCAGTGTTCCGCCCAGCATGGCAATAAGAACCGATAGTCGCTTGTAAATGTTTATAACTTGAAGGAACAAAAACAACACAACGGGTTGGTGATTTCAACCCACTCCGGGAAAAAAACAAAATGGTCATCGGGCAACATCATCCCAAAAACATTATGTTTTTCCATGTTTTTTCCCTATCCTCTGGTAATTCAACATAGCTAAGGAAAGTGTAGTTGATTTACCTATAGCAAATGTGACCTTCATAGCTATGGTAGTTTACCAGAGGGTATCCAAGCACATGAAACCACAACCCAGACAACTGTTAGATTTATGCTAGATACATCTACGTTTTTTCACGGTTGAACATAGCACCTCTATGGGATCCAAAACAATGCTCCACATTCCACTCGGCTTATGAACCACGGTTACGTTGTTCAACAAGGGGTATACGGAATTTAACATATCTCAAAAAAAAACACGCAACATGTTGATCCACATTCGAAACCTGATTTTGTGTGTGACATTCAAGTGGTCTTACCAGCATGATTCATACATTATCAAAGTGAAACCTAAGATCCACTACGTTGAAGTAACGTCCCCCGTGTCTATGTCCATCGGCCGGGACTCACCGGGATCGAGCTCCCTCGGGTCCCACCGCGGGAACCGTCGCATGTTTTTACTTGGTCTCATCCCCAGAGTCCTGGGGGCGGGATGGGCAGGGACCCCAACTCCCCAAAGAAAATGATACCTGCCCCAAGCCACCAGTCAACCATTGGTTGAGATACTGTTCCATGAAAAATATGGAAAACATGAAAAACATGCATAACATAGATACGATGCCATCACAGGTTTGTTAGCTAGGTATCGCATGTAATGTAATTATTGGCATGTTATTACTTGCATTCTTAGTATTATGTATACACACTGCGAGGGTCGCTATCAGGACATTACTGATATAATCGGCTGGTGAGGGCGCTGCTAATTTGAAAAAAAAATGGTCGTGTGTTGTTTTTCAATGGTGGACAACAAATGGGCCAGACATTTTGTACCAGGATTTTTCATACTAAAGTCGTCTTATTTTGGATTATTTGGGATAAACCTGGGAAAACCCAAAATAGAGCGAACGTGGCAGTTCATGGGTCCTTTGATTCGTCCGAATAACGTCCATCATATGAACGCATCGTTGTCAAGAAAACAGTCAACATGGTGTTGCCAAAATAAGATGATTTCAGATCACACGTGGCACATCCACATCCAAAAAATCGTCCGTCCATCCACCAGTGGATTGCCATCCATCCTTGGGGATCTTCGAGTTTTGGTCACCACGTCACCAAATTATTTCAATAGATCAGAAAAACACCCCTTGTGGGATTCCTAGAAGAATCCCCAATATTTCTGATTGAATTACGATCATTCACAAGGAGGTTTCCTAAAAAGGAGGTACTATCGAAACCGGAAAGGCACTGACGGAACTCAAAAGTCCCACACCATGAGCTGAGTAGGCGCCTTTCTGTCTGCACGGCACAACGTACGCAAACCCCTCGAGACCTAAAGGTGCAAAGGGAAAAGCAAGTCAAGTGGACCTGACCAGTGTTGCACAAATCTGCAAGATTTCCACATTCCATCATCATTCCTGTTGATTTTTTTTTCTCATTTTCTTTTCTTGCTTTGCTCTCTGGCGTAAGTTCAAGGTGTCATATTCTGCATGGAGCTGTTAGCTGCCACGTTGCAACACTGAACGCAAAAAGTCTGCAGCCATGTGCTTAGTTAAAGAGTCAGCCAACTGAACAGTTCCATCAATCCATCTTATGCACCCAGTATGGCGTCGCAGGTATTCTCGGATAATTGCTAGATCAATAGCAGTACGTTTGTCAGTAGTGCTATTATTGGACGTGGAGCTTGTCAAGGCATCATAGACTGACTTTGCATCAGTGATCACACCGAACTCTAATGGCTCCAGCATGGTTTCCCAGTCCATGGTCTCAAAAGACACGAGGTGGGAATAGAAGAGCTCAGCCAGAAGATATGGATACCAACATGCTACTGCAGCACTTTCTACAATACCTTGCGTTTCTGCGCTTAGCGTGGAAGTGGTTCTTCTCTCAAGAGTGTGACTCTTACAAGCGATCATTGAGAATTCTGTTTCTTGACCCTGCGGCATGTTTCGATCTGCGGTGAGAACAACAAATCCAGCTTGAGATTTATGGGATCCCTCCGCCTCACTGGCATTTGCCCAGGCAGCATCCGAGGACACTATTATGCAAAGTTGTTCCGGTGCTATTGGTCTGATTCTGATTCCTAAGTCTTTGTACAAGCAAGCTTCTTTCAGTATCTTATTGCATGTCTTAAGATCAGAAATCTTTGGACACGGGAACGATTGCATCAGCAAGGCGACACTGCTGGCAAGGTCTACACGTGTTTCTTTTGACAGCCAACTGAGAGCTTCAACTTTTTCTCTGGGCACCTGGATCTGAGCTTGATCACAGAGATCATCGTTCTGGGATCCTTTTGGGATATGGATCCGGTTCTGACACTTTTGTTCAGTGTAGTATTGCTGAGAAACAAAACTAGAATGATCCTTGACTTGTCGTATATCTTTTCCACAAAAACGTCCTCACCCAAATTCCCACTCTCCAAACTTGTACTGATCGTGAAGTTGTTGCATCAAAGCTTCATGTCGGTGATTTCCTCCACTTGTAAGATCATCAGCTGCTACCATGACTATATTACATGCCTTCCAAACAACCCTTTTCGCCAGTAGTTGTGTTTTCATTGGAGTGCAACATATAGCAGCATGGATCAAGTATGGATGGCACATAGCCTAGGGATTTGAAAAGTTTATCCAAGTGTTGGTTCCACTGAGATGGCGCGTCAACTAGTCCATACACTGTCTTGCAAATCTCTATGAGACAACCTGTTGGCAAACCCAAAAGTTCTATTTCTGGTTGTTCACAGAACAACGGTTCTTCTCGTTGAAGTTGGTCACCTTGCATGAATGCTTGACTGAAATCTGCAAAGTGAAGACGTTAGTGATTGGAGCTGATTGCTTGAAGACCCATCATGAAGATGTCTCGGTGAACCACTGGTGAAGCAGCACAAACTGAGAACATGCCGGGATCCTTGTCACCTCTAGCTACTCATCTGGTCTTGGCCTTGCATGGAACATCAGGACTGCATTCCAGGCTATTTGGGGGGTGTCATCTAACGTTTTGGCAAAATGTAACAATCTACTTTGCATGATTCTGTGAGACATCTGTTGACGGATACGCTGAGCCCGCAATGGTGGTATCAATCAGATGGCTCCACTCTCCAAATTGGTTTGCCGTTCTTTTCGGATGGCACTACGGAACAGTTCAAAGTCATGTGGACTCAAATCTTTCAGTTTGAGTTCCTTGGCAGCCTTCTTGTTGACTTCCATTGAAGATTCTCTCTTTTCCACATGATACATCCTCAGGGCAGGTTGCTGCAACTCAGCAATATTGTCATATTGAATGGAATCTATGACTTCAAGAAGCATATCTTGATCGCTTTCAAAGGACTCAGTGTCATTTGCTACGTCATCAATTGCTTCAAGGTCTTCGGAGTTAGCAAGTGAAGGTTCATATGCAATGGATGGTGTCTTTTCGGTACGTTGATGTTTGAGTGCTGAGAAAGGTGGTTGTTTTGAAAAGTGCCTACGTTTTCCGGTTGGATGTTCTGGATTGGGTGGTCTTTCCTCTCCCATGATGTCACTGATTCCACTGATCCTGGCGTGCCGCAAGTCATCACGAACCTGGCAAAGTCGTTTCAACACATCACCTACATGTGGCATCTTCATCTGGGCTGCACAAGCGACGCTGTTCTGGAGCAGCCTTCACCAAACGCCCTTGATATGCTAAGTACAAACTGGATGGGAATTGGGCGGCTATGACTCTGCACGGACCATGCCAGAATGCATGATTTGGCCTTCTGGACGCTGAGTGATGAACTGCTTGCTACCTTATTGAAATGCCCCACTGACCAGAAGTACACCAATTGACCCACTTCAAAGTTTTCACTGGGTCGGTGATCACTGTAGACTGCTCGACGAATGGCATCTGTACATTCTGCACTGAAAAAGGCACGCCCTGCACATTCTCGCATTTTCTGTTGCTTCTGGAGGGTTATATGTCTCCTGCTAAAACCCTGGAATGGTGCATCAGGTTGTTTTCCTAAGATCCATACATTGCAACGTCTCCAGGAAGAGCGGGACTATACCCAAAGACTCTTTGCACTGCAGAAAAAAAACACTTTTATGACACAGCCTGTTCTTGTACATGTTGACAACATCGATGAACTCACAAATTTCATGGATATCGTCAGCAGGACCATAGTCAAGACTCGCTTTGTTGTACATGGCTTTAAATGCACTACCTTCTCTCTCCGTTATGGAATTTTGCGTGGGACTCTCAAGAGAAGCGGGATCAACTTCAGCCCCGTCTGTGGCACATCGGTACAAAAAGTCACCAAGGAACTCGGAACCCATGTCTGGTTTAAGAAACTTTGGAGCTCCAAAAGTCCCAACCCATTGAGGATATGCAACCCGAGCATCAAAGGCTTTGGAACCTTGCAAGGGTGTAATCATCTGATACTAGTTCCCCAATATACAATGTTTAAACACCGGATGTTATGATTGTAGTGTTTGCCTGTCACAGTTTCAATACCTACTACCTCTTTTAATGCAAGTTCTCTTGGTGGTGCAGAACGCCTCCATGGTCGAGGTCGGGAGCTTTCCTTGCACTGTGAACATTGAAAGGTCTTAGCTAGGCCTATGGCAGCGGCAGTGGCTCTTCCGAGTTTGAGGATTCTGAGAAAGCGTTGCTGATTTGGATGGCCCATACCTCTATGTGCTTTTTCAATCTCGGTCATGAGGGCTTTTCTTTGAGTCGGTGACAACATCTGAACCGCTTGATCCTGTTCTTCCGAAAGAGCCGGTTGCTCTGGCACTGCAGGGACTTCGCGCTTGCACATGCACCTGTGTGGGATCATATCGAATGCCACAATGACCTGGTTCAGAAAAGTGGTTATGGGCTGACATGTTATCTTGTGAAATCTTGTGAGGACACCTGCAAGTGATACGTCAAGTGCAGTGGAAGTTCTGATCCCTCTGAAGGCCACTGAATTTCACGCATCATGAGTGGAAAGTCACCGTGATTGTGGACATTGAACTGCATGACCTTGCATAGGCTCTGAGTACCGCAGAAATCAGAGCTCCAGTATATCAAGCAGCTTGAGTGGAACGACGAATGCCATGGGTGCTTCCTACACATGGTTGGTGACTATGCTGTTTTTGACAAGTGGTCTTCAAGGCGTTGGCGATCCATTGATTATTGGTGAGAAATCCAATTCTCTTTCGAATCAGACTGTCATTGCTATCGGATTGGCCAAACATGCGCTGATCAGTTGTAACCAATATATGTTTTTGATGGTTCATCAACCGAATAATACATGGCTCTTTCCAGGATCGTGCCTTCCATGGTTGATCGAAAAGAAAGCTACCTCCAAGACTGGCCTGAGTGTGACATATCAGGGCTGCAAAGTTCAGCAAGATACGGGCTTGACAAAACTTCTCTTGGAAAATTGGATCAGCTTCACAGGTTTCTTTGGAGTTGCCTAGTCCTAGATACTGCAACATCGAAAACATTTCGCATGGAGGAGTGACTAACACCAAGACATATTGTTGCTTTCGAATGTGACCCAAACATGATTTTCTTTGCCTGGGACAAAGAAGTTGCTGCCCTAGCTGTAGATCAAAGGCCTGTCCTGCTTGAAGGTTGAATTTCTCGGCCATGCTGGTAAATCGTTCTGGGCATGAAGACCTCTCCAATCAAACGCAAGTGACGCGAGCGCATCACCTCTTGAAGTTCTTGAGTAGAAAGTTCATTGTGATTGTTTGTTCGTTCAATTGAGATTCCTTTTCTAAGTGGTCAATTGCTTTTTCGATTTCCCCAAAAACTCTTTTTCTAAGGCCTGGCTTAAGGCTCATGGGCTCATGGATCGAATCGGCGTCTTGTTCTTGTTCGTCTTCTTGGCCTTGTAGGAGCTTGGATCTACCCAACGTTGGATCGTGCTCTGGTCCTTGTGCTTGGTGATCTCCTGAAGGCCGCAATTGGCGCAGGTGCGCATGCGCTGATGGGCATTGGTTCCCCTTGCATTCCAGTTGTGGCTGCATCCACCTGACTTCCTGGAACCCCGTGGTTTGGGGCTGCTTGATGGAGACAGTCGGATAGACGGCTCTTCTGTTTCGGAACTTGTGCTGCTTGATGGCTGCACGGACTTCATGTCCTTGGGCTTGGGTGACTTCGCCAAAGAAGCAAGACGGTCGTACATCTTCTCGTAGTCCTGAGCCTTATAGTGTGTCTTCCATCCATTGGAAGTACTCGCACCGGTTCCCAGATGCCGGTTGTTTGGGGCACCTGAGATCATGACGTTTCGTCCCTCCTTGCGACATGTGTACTGGATGGGCACCAGATTGCAAAAGCAGCTCTTGGTCACGTGGTTGGGAATCACTTGTGGGACTCCATGGGAACTGGACGCGTTGGGATCCATTGGTGAACTCGTACGCTTGGAGTTCTTTGGCTTCCGGCTGGGTGTCATGGTGTTGCATTCTGAGATCAGTTCGAAGCTTTCCAGAGACTCCTTGGATGATCCCCTTTTTGAACCCTGGCCCTTTTCCATCTTCTTTTTCTCCTTCATCATATTTCCCATCAGATCTTGCATCACCTCCATCTCTTCGATCTCAGCCACACGCACCATCATTGACAGTACCTGTTTGAACAAGAACATCAGAGGCATGGCGAGGTTGATCATGAGCTTCATGGTGAGGCTCAGGTGCTGCTGGATCAGCAGCTTGCTGCACATGCGACGCCAGGCTGGCATGGTCTGATCTTTGGAACTGGCTTTCCTGGTGCAAATCCTCTTGCTTCCACGGGGCTCTGACAACTCGGCCATTGCGGTGTGGATCAACAACGGAATGAACACCCGAATTGGTCTCTTCAAAGCTTGACGCGAGAGAGCTCTGTGTTGTTTCGGATGCATCCACTCCCATGGACATCTTGGCAACTGGCAAATCCACTTGAGCTGACTGATCTTTACTCTGACATCTATTGGGCTCAAATGCGTGACATGTGACTGCTGGACTAGGCACTGAATGTTGATAGTGGTTTTCACTACACTCCCTATCAGTGTTACAAAACTCATTGGACTCATGGCTACAAAATTATTTGAAGAAGACTTTGCATTCTTCGACTCGGATTGTTGCAGCATGAAAACTTGACACTCATCCCCAATGATTTTCTTGGTACGCCATTGGTCCACCGTGACATGGCTAACCGATTGGAGATCTTCAAAGTCAAAAAGACGAAGACACAGCTGACCTCTTGCATTGAAAAGCATTTTCCTACTTCTTGGATGGCTTGAAAGTCCATGGATTGACTGCCAAGATTGATGGACGTTCCTAAAGCCTGCAAAATCGGCAATGAAAGCAGGAGAGGTGCTTCGGCCGTGTCCTCAAGAACGGCTGCACGGATCATGCCGGGTGTCTTGCCAAAGCAAACTGGGATCAGAGCGACTTGCTTCGTGATGGTATCCCCTCCAGTGCCAGAAAAACGATATTGTTGTGGTGCAAACTTGACCTGCAAGGGCAGTTTGTCCATGATTCTTTTAACTTTCAAAGTGTTGATTCCTACAGCTGACCTCTGACATCCCGTATCGACCACCGCATATGATCCTTCATGGCAAACGGAAAAAGCTTGCACTACGGAACCAGTTGGAAGTGTCTTTGGTTCTGACACAACTGGCCAAGGCTCGAGGGGCTTCGGAGACACTGCATTTTCAGCAAAACGTGGCTGTCTATTGAGATGCATCACCTGTCGAACAGCATGTTTCATTCTTGGTGACTTGAACTTAAATCCCATGAGCCTAGTGAGGGCGCTCACCAACTCCTCAGTATTCCACATGAACGTGGGGCATATTTCCTATTCGACACTGCTATGATGACCATCGGCAGAGACATGTTGAGAACTACCTACCATGGACTGGACATCGGCTGACTCGGCTGTCTGCACAAGGGACCACCAACTGTGACTGCTTGGCTGATCTGCAGTGGTATTGGTACTGTTACTGCTAGACTGAAATTGGTTCTTTCTCGGACACTCACGATGCCAATGCCCCATCTCTCCGCAGTTCTTGCATTTGGTGACAGCCTTAAGCTGTTGCAAATCCCTTCGCATGCCACTTCCAGCTGAACTGGAAACTTTCGGACGGAAACCTCTAGCATTCTTAACCTTACGTTTCTGCTGCTGAACCTGCTTGTAGGACATCGTTGTGGACTTGTGGTGATCTTCTGCTTGATCAATGTCATGGAGAATTTCTCGGGCATCTTTGGTGACAGATTGATGGCTTTGATCTCCATCCAAGTCAGCGAGAGCCTGTTCGATGGCATCGATCTCATCATCATGTTGTACTGTAGCTTCATCACCTACTTCATCTATAGTTTCAGCAACCCATAAGTGACGTTGTTTGTGTGTGCTAGATTCATCCCCATCCATCAGCTTCATCTTCAAACTCAGGCCTTCAGCCACTGCACCCAATCCCCATTGGTCAAAGTGAACAAACGCTCCAGAGACTCACCGCTCACCTTCGCCTGGCAACGGAACAAGAATCCAAGAGCTTCTTGAGGAAGTTTCACATGATGCTTTTCCACCTTTCTGACTCTTGTTCAAACCTGCTTCTAAAGGATGGCAAATCATCATCGGATCGACGAAGTTCTGAGTAGAACAACTTGCGCATGGCATGGTACAATGATTCCAGCTCTTCTTTTCCATGGTATTCGGGTTTTGCTAGGAGTTCAACTAGCTGTTCACCATTGGGGACTGAGGCCAGCCATTTTTCATCATCTATCAGATGTCGAACTGATTCAAATGCCCTCCCTGACAAGGCCTGCATAAGCCGTGGACCCTTGGCACGTCCTTCCACATTGGTTGAGAAGAGTCATAGTCTTGCCCTTACTCTGTACTCTTCAAACACTCCAGGTTCCCGGCTTCCATCATAGGTAGGTGGTGGTCCTATTGACCCCTTTTTCCCATCATGTCCCGTGGCATTGGAACTTCTATCTCTACCACTGCTGCTAGGAATCGATGATTCCTCCTCATCTTCATCTTCTTCTTCAACGGTCCTTCGACCCTGCCACTGGCGGTTTGCCATCGACCAAATCCAAAAGGATGAACCCCTGAATCAAATCACGCTCCGCGCCACCAGCTATCGAAACCAGAGATGCACTGACGGAATTCAAAAGTCCCACACCATGAGCAGACGCCTTTTTGTCTGCACGGCACAACGTACGCAAACCCCTCGAGACCTAAAGGGAGCACAAAGCTGCAAGATTTCCACAGGTACCCCCAAATCAAACAAAAATACGCTGTTTCTAGTACTGAAAGAACCCATGGTTTCGGGGGTACCCCCGTTGAAGAAACACTCGCTTGCGAAATAGTTCAATTCTTTTGGGACAAATTCCTAGTCACCGTCACCCAGTCACCTTTGGCATCGCGCCATTCTATTGAAAAGCATTTTTTGGCCCATCCACTACAGGAAAAAAACATGTGCTGTGTGTCAAAGACTATGATGATAACCCCATGCAAAGTGGGTCCCATGAAACAGTAGATATATCCATGATAACCCCCCGGCTAAGCTATGTTCTTATAAGACAACCTATCTATCCTGTGGGTCGCACATTGCGTCTATCTACATACATTGACATCTATTGGGATTGCCCATGTGCATACAAGGTGGTACCTCCCCCCGTTACAAGTTGATTTAAAGACAATATCAACTATATAGTTGGATATATTCACAATAAATCATAATAAATCTACATGTCAACCTACGAAACTAAACCAGCTTAGTTATTAAAAACAATAACTGGGGCACTACCGTGAACCATCATCTAACATATTGCAGGACATATAGTCATGCTCGAGCAGACAGGATATGAAAGTTTCAACAGTATTCCCATATTTTAGTTGTGTTTTTCCGAAAAGTATCCATGTTCTATCTTCTTCAAGATGATTACAAGTACATAGCTTTATCCCCATACAATGATAAATAACATATTAAATGTTACCCCCATATAGCTAATGCATATATGTATATATTACACGCTTCATTAAGTCCCCATATGATATAACATCCCCGCACCTCGGGCGCATCCACCGCTTTCAGGCGTCGTCTCACCTGAGATTCTGACAACAGGTCGCGATGTCGTGACCAGGGGCCGGGCATCGCTACGTGACTGACTCATTGTATAATATATATATACATGCACACAGAGCATATAAATAACAATGTAAATCAGTTGAGAAGCACAAAAGGCACGTATTTATATATATATATAAACTCCTGAAGTGTAAATATATATATATATGCTACCAAACTGGTAAATATATAACGATTAGTCTATTATATGTGTAACTATGATATCCACAATATATATATATATAGATATATATATATATAACGATTTTTTCTCTCGCCTTGCACCCTTTGCTGCGAAGAGAGCAGCAACGTCCAAAAGTGCTTGGCACCAGATTGCACTCGAGATCATGACTTAATTTAAGCTCTTCGTTGTTGTGCAGCCGTCAAAAATGTTTTTTTTGAAAATCACACCCATGGTACTCTGCGCGGCTTATCTTACAATGGATTAGTTCATTAGATTTAAAAGTCCATTGTTGCCTAGGTCGGCCTATACGTCTTCTACCTATTTCAACGGGATCTGCACTGTCAGGTTGGTATGTGACCTGCCTTTAATGGGTCACTGTTTGGAGACCGAAGGATGTGTCCAGCGAGTTTAATTCGTTGTTCATCCAAAATTTCGGTGAACGGTTTAATAGTGCCATCACCTTGTGGGTATGCCATGCCCGACGCCCTTTGATAAATTCGCTGGTTGGTATTCTGTCTATTTACATTACCTTCTTTCTTAATTCCTGTTCCTCTCTTTCCTTCTGCTTAAATCCTTCACTTCGACTTCGGCTCTCAGGATGGCAGGGCATAGTCAAAGATCTTCATCATCAGCTTGCTTCTCATTCCATTTAGCAGGACCGCGAATTTCAGCATGTATGGGTAATGTCTGTATTTAGGATGCTTGGTCTTACTGTTGGCTACCTCCCAGCCCTGCGTCCAGTTGTCATTGATGATGTCGAAGTAGTTGTTGTGGATGTGAAGGTACATGTACTAGGAGTCTTCCTTGTCTCGATGCAGTTTGAATATCACTGCATTGTCTGCCACTCTTACTGCCAGTTTGTCTTGCCATTTGACTGCTATTTTGTTCCATGTAATTGTTTGGCCGCAATGTCACAGTATATAACGATTATACATATCTATTATGTATATACATGTGTATGTATTATATATATGTATACAATTAATTCGGCAAAGAGTATTTATTTATTTGTACAAATGCAAATCTTGTGTAACATATACTCTTACATACAACTATGATATGTATATATATATATATATATTACAACTATATATATATATATTACTTATATGAATATTATACATATCACTAATTATTATATACCCATATTTTACCAGAAGAAAACAGTGCGTTTTACTAGGGTTTTAGAAACTCCAAACGCATAAAACATCGGTATTTACAGTGTTTTATCATCATTCTTAAATGAAAATTCACTCCCCCACGGGGTGCCGCCCTCTATTTTACTATAATACACGTGTGTGTATATATAAAGTATAAGCGTATATATTCCAGATATCAATCTATATAAATATAGTGTATGTATATATATATATATATATACACATATCATATATATATATGTATATATATATATACACATACATACACATATTCAAAACCATTTATAGCTACATTCATAAGAGGGTACATACAGCACGGTCTTGTTTGAAAACTCGAGAAAGACAGGTGGTTACTTGGAGGATCATCCCAGGAACACAAATAACTGGCCCGATTGGCTCTAACAGTTATAACCCCACTTCCTAACCACTTATCAAGTGGCAGGATCCTCCAAGTATCATCGCTTTTCTATGCTGTGTCTTTATGCCTCCCTACGGTTTTACGCTAAAACATGGTGAAACATGTTGTGTCACAGGAAGGGAATTGGCAAGTGAAGATTTCGAACCAGTGCCATTACAGTCAGTCCCTCCATTGCAGTTGTATAATCCCTATGATATGTTGGTTGTCCGCTCATGATGAGGACTTGGCAAAATGGCAAACGATTACCGCATTGAATATCAAACTAGCCTGTACAGTTTACCCGTAGTTTTTTCTATCTTTTTCTAAAGGTTGATTACCCAACGTTCGTGGCACACCCAATTTTGGATGCTTAGTTTTCTACTCAGCGCCCGCACCTGTGTCATGCTGTGAGGAAAATGACAAAAGGCACATCGCCTTGCGGAGATTTATCGTTGGGGACCGTTGGGGACTCAGCACCCCTCGCATGAGAATGAACTGCCACTGGAATGAGGTTATAACTTGACGACAACTGGGTTTACAATCCAATTCATAGCAGGTAGATCCGCTTGGTTGAGGTAAAACATCTTAAAACCTCATGCGCAGCTGGGGTCCATCGTGGGGTAACCCCTTGGAACACTTGCGTTGCTTCTTCTTGAGGCTTTTTGCTACATGGGACGCACAATGAAACACATTCCCACTTTCCGGAAATCTAACTTGGATACGATCTTGCAGGCTTCCACGTGAGTTAGTCCAAAAATTGGATACATCATAATACCCTCTGGTAATTTAACATAGCTATTGAAAATGGCCAGTTAGTTCGTTGATTTTCCCATTTTTTTTTGCATGGTGATTTTCCAGTTCGTTATGTAAACGTTTACCAGAGAGTACATCCCAAACCGCTCATCTGTCATTCCATAGCGCTTTCCCAATGAACAGCGGTCTTCAACCAGGGAGATTTGTGGCCGCACAGCCCATAGATCGTGTTAGGCAAATAGCTCGTCTACAGGAGATATCTCAGATATATCCATGATATCCATGATAATGGGGGTAAAATGGAAGTTACAATCACAGTGAGGATTTGATATTGGTATCCAACGGGATATATGACCAACAACTATAGGTTTTTGGGTGTGTCGGAACACCCTTGGTATGCTCCCCAGTTGTGGTCCTTAAAAAATATGAAGAACTGAGGTTCCAAACCATGAATTTTGCCCTGTACCTTATTTTCAAAACGATAGATAGAAGTTCTTGTAGATACCGGCAAAAAGCATGCCATTGCTCACGACGCTCAAATAGTTTAATGGGGGGGTCGGTCCTTGTAAGGTCGTAGTTATGTAGCTGTAGTTCACACCTATTGAGCGTGGAAAAGAAGGATTCTTTCCAACTTTTGCTGCTTTAATCCCTGTTTTTAGCAGCTTGTTTGTCCTTACTGAGCTTTCTTCAGTGATCCAGTGATCCATGCTTTCTCCTAAAGTAGGGAATCCCAAAAGCCCCATATGTTATCAGCATGTTCACCCTTACCACTTGCAGTTCTAGGCTATTCCCCTTTTCTTGGTTATCTATCTCATTATATGGCAAACATGTCCCATCATATCCCCATTACATATGCTGGAATAATTTGTTGGTTATCATGGCCAATCTTAGATACCCTGCGGAAAAAAAAGAGAAAAATTCTTGGCTGGTGAATGTAGAAAATCCCATTGATACCATCCAAGACTAAAGGATTAGATTCTACCCATCCAGTTGATTGACCTAGTTTCTCATTATATGGATTTATAATATGGCAATCATTTCCCATCATATCCTATAAAATGCTGGAAGAATGTTGGTTCTTTGGCCTTTCTATCCCGTTGTTCCCACTGAAAAAACGGTTTGCGTCGAGAAACTGCCCGGCATTACATTTCGCACGTGTTGCGAAGAAGACCTAGGGGTGACAAAAAAACAAACTTTGCTGGACTCTATCGAGTTATACTGGTTGGTTAACTGTTTGGGATTCCCCTGATTTTTATAATCCCCAACATAATGTGGTATAATCACCTAGAAAATATCCTTTAATCATCAACCAACAGGGGTTTTGAACACTGATCATCTATCTTTCAATCTATCATGATCTATCTATCGATCTATGTATGGAGCAAAAGGGCATTTTATGATGATCAACTAGCTCTTAGACTATGATTGGGATATTCGAGTTTATAAAACCATATAAAACCAATCAATTTATCGGTAATATATTGGAGATTGATCTTGATTCACCCAACAAACACAGTTTCAGGTCTGGGGCCCGAAACAAAGCACCACAAGTTATCAGTATTTTGAATAGCTGAAGGGACCATGTTTTGCTGTGGCCACTTGACGTCCACTATAGGGAGATATACGGATGTTTTTTTTTGCCAGAAAACCCTGATGAATCTCAACAAATGAGAAACTGCTGTCGGACCGCATCAGGCTTGTTAAAATCGAGCTGCGGTTTCAACCCATCCGAAAATAAGATTGTAAATGTGGAATATGGTGAGAACGACCAGACCAGCGAAGGATGTTTCACAAGAAAAGGGGGGCCAAACCTCGGGTGCAAAAAAAACGCCCACCAAATTGGTCATGCTTTGGATCTGAAACGATCTGGGAACCTGGGGATTCAATGATTTTCATCACCAAAGCACAAACTCTCTTGGATCCGATATTTTTTCATGCCTAAAAAAACATCCTATCATGCCCTATCATGCCATAAGTAAGTCTCATGAAAGTTTCCTCAGGTCGGTGGTTGATATCTTTTGGCGGATGGCAACGGATCACTGAGTTCACTGGCTTGGCTTTATCTTGGGGAAATACTTCGGAACCCCCGAGAGGTTTTTCACCATTCAAAATCAATCCAGATAGATCCAGATAGTAAAACTCCTTAGAAACAATCAGCGACCAGGGTATAACTTGAATGGCTCAAAATGAGTCAACTTCGTTCATGGCCAGACATAGAGTGCAGAGTATCACCAAGGTGGCTGCTGTTTTTTTAACAGGGTCTAAGGGCGGCAACGGATCAAAGATTACTGGTCTTATAGCCTGAGAACAAATAATGTTTTGATCCACGAAAGCAATCGTCTTCCATGAACTTCGATGTCCCTCGTTTTCGGGGCACTTGTTTGTTCTGAGACACAGGCTTGAAACATGTGCCAACAATGCATTGTTTCCTCAAGGAAACCCACAACTCATGCCTTCCGGCCACGTACCAACCCGTTTCTGGGAGATCTGGATCCATCGGTTGTATCAGTTGTATCTGGGAAAATTGTACTGTAACCAAGTTACAAACGCTGCTGGCTACATAAATCACTCTCTGGATCTCTCTGGTCAATTCTGGTACCAAGCATTTAACACAGCTATTATACCCTATGGTATAGATGTCCCAGTTTATGGATGTTTATGGTAAGATGGTGATTTTTCCATGACACAAAATGTTTTCTATGGTGAAATGATCAGAGTCTGTCCCAATCCACCATAAATCCTCCACCAGCTAATGAAGTCATAGCCCCTATTAATCCCGAAAAAAAATATCAATATAACCTGGTTGGTGGTATACCTACCCCTCTGAAAAATATATGAATTCGTCAGTTTTTCGTCAGTTGGGATGATTATTCCATTCCCAAGATGATGGGAAAGTCATAAAGCATATTCCAAACCACCAACCAGTGACTGGTTTCCAAGTTCCCCATGTCCCAAAATGATGACATTTCCCAACATTGCCCCAATCCCACGGACAATGGCCATTTGTCTTGCGGCGAAGTTTCCATGTGTTCCAGGCCAGGATACCCTCTGGTAAACTAACATAGCGGAGAATCACCATGTTGAAGAGGTAAACCAACAAATGTGCAATTTTCAATAGCTATAGGCGCTATGTAACAAATTACCAGAGGATATTCCCCAAAAAATATCTCTCCCCATGAAATCTACGCCGAGTGGCACAAGGAGAGCATTGATTGGGATGCCCAAAGGACCCTGCAGGGGCTTCCTGCGGTGACAACTCATCGAGTTGAGTGATGCCCAAAGAAAATGGCTTTGATATTTGGTTTTAAGAAACCAAAATGGTGATATTTAGAGGGATGTACTGCCAACAAACATGATATTTCAGAGTTTAGTGTTCTATTTTGACCTATGTGGCTTTGTCTGAACAAGTAGTGCCCCTAAACTCATTGGGAGATCATGACTATTGCGAAGAATGATAAATTTTCTATACCTCACTATACATTATTGGACAAACCCAATAATGAGTCTAATGTAAAAACATATATGCACCGTGTATGCTACATTTAACTACCTGAGTCATCATTGCGGAACATGTTGAATATTCCAGACATGGAGTGCACATGATTCAGGGTCTGATCCATGAAATTTCGAGGATTCCGATCTGTGGAGCCAATTGTTAAGCCTCGCTTGGTGACCACAAGAATTGTTGGATGTTGACTGTACCTGTATCCCATGATGAAATTAGAGGCCTTGGTGAAAAATCGATGGGTCCAACGGGGATCCATGCAACAGCACATTTCAAGCGACACGACTGGGGAATACTGGGGATATGAACCGCAACAAATCTGACGTTTTGTATTTGGAGAATGGGTATGATTCACTTACAAATCCACACAAAACGATGAAAAATGCACAAAGGGCGTTCAGCCAACTAAAAGTGTGATATACTCATCCAATGATGAACCAACCGAAAGGTAAATAGTGGTCTTCAAGGGGGGCACGTGTAGAAGTGGGATGAAGTGGGGTCACGTGTAGAAGTGGACGATTTTAATTTGAATGTATACATATGTATACTGTTGAATGTCTCTGTGTATACTTATATGATGTGTTGCTAAAGTTGCTTAATAGGCTAAGGCTAAGGAGCAGCAAACTTATGAGGAGTTCATGCCCTCGCCTTACAATGTGCTCATGGGTTACCAATCTTTAGCCAGTGCTGATAAGATACACTGCAACAAACAGTTAGTGCAAGATATGCCTTTCCTTTTTGATAAGATACGTTTACACTCTGGGGGCCCGCTTTGCAGTACATGGCTTACTCATCGTTATGTCCTGCTGACTGGGATGATAAAGAGTTCTTTGCATTATAGGAAATAACAAACCCAACAATCATGTTGGCAAAACATTTTCCAGTTTGAGAACCGCTGTATATCAACACGTTTTTGAGTGAACAGGTAGAAGGTGGTCCAGAATTGATATGGGATACAACCAATGGCGTTTCTCTTGAAACATATTAATATTCTTAGTGCCTTGAATCCATTTTGAGTGAGTTAAACATAGTGAAAGCACCATTCATTTTTCATGGACATGGAAAAACTACATCAATGAAACACCTAGCTTTTGCATGAACAAATCGAGGTTTCCCCAGTTCTTCCACCCTTTTCAAACAAAAAAAAGACACATGCCCGACCTGCGCCGCCGAAGGTGGAAAGGCGTTGGCATGTGCTTCGATCCAGGACCGTACGGGGCCTCTCCGGGACATTCTGGGAGCTTTTTACATGGTAGAGCTGTTTAAACTCCAATTTCACCATGATTAATGGTACTTTTAACTATAGTATTCATGGGGTTATAAAGCAACTTATACATCACTGGGGGGCCCCACATATTTTTCAGCTGTTTAAACATGGCATGTTTTTCAACATTGATACCAGTGAGTTCCATAATGTGGATGGTTAATCCAAATCACCAGCTGGTAGATGGGCAAAATCAAACTTATAACGGACTAGATCTTGGGGTTGATCAACTAACTCGGAACTTGGGGGCTGCACTTTGTATGGTTTATGGAGAATATGACTATAGTTCATGGGGATATGTTCTGCAGATGGTTCTTTTAGGACAAATCGAGTGCCCGGTTTGGCATATCACGGAATATCGTTTATTATCATCTAGCCATTAATCACATAGCGGGGATGTTTTTTTTGCAGATGGGGATGTTTTATAGTGTGAATAACATTGTGGGGATTTGATGCAGATGGCATGTCACACTTATGTTCAGAATGAGGATTTAACCGTAACCACTAAAACCGGTGAGATTTTCAATGGTATATTCTACGCATCAAACATGAAGGACTTTGCTCATATAAACCACACTTAAGTAGTTATGCAGCAACGCATAATTAAGTTGTACTAGTTATAGTATCCATTCCTTTTGTACTTGCCAATACTTAGACCCCATATGATTCTCATCATTTACACCATCGTTTGGTACTTATTTATTTCCATAAAATCCCATTCGGAATCGCCTAGCCCGCCCAGCGATTCCAACGCATGGATGGGGAGGGTCATCAGCAGAGTTCCATGGGAGACTTCCTGATAGCCCCATAGTCCAAAGAGTCACTTCATGATCACCTATATACTGGTTGGTGGTATACCTACCCCTCTGAAAAATATGAGTTCGTCAGTTGGGATGATGACATTCCCAATATGATGGGCAAAATAACACATGTTCCAAACCATCAACCTATATATTATCATGATGTGACTATTTGGACAATCAAAAGTGACTATTATTAAGTGTTATAACACAATAATAAGTGTTCTTATTATTATGTGAGTAGTGACTATATTACTTCTATTGCATGTTATCAGCAATCATCTTATCAGCAATTGAATAACATCTGTCCAGTTCCAAACATGACCTACCATTTCTGACATAAAAAGACTGTATTGGAAATAAAGCAACATAGGAATCATCGCTATTGAATTTCAACATGTTTCATATGCATGGGCCACTTCCCATAGCAAATTACCTGAGGCTATGTCCATTTCCCGCGCTTAAAATCCATGCCAACCATCCCTCAAGTTTCCACATCGACTTTCATCGGCTCTGTCCTAAAATTATGCATCCCCAGTTCCAAAAGATTAAGACCTCAGTTCAGCCATTATTTGATGCTCATAGATAGGGGGAAAATCATTCATTGTCGGCAAACCCAATCAGTGACTCATTCAACACCCTGATGCAAGTCCCGCGTGGAGTCTTGTCATTCTATCCAAGCCCCAAAAAAAAGAAAAACACAACTGCACTGGTTGCTCATTTCAACCCCTCTGAAAAATAATGATTATTCCCAATATATGGAAACTAAAATTCATGTTCCAAACCACCAGCCAGCAATTTATCGTTTAGCGCAGAGGCCTTCTTCTTGCGTAAGCTCCTCAGTTTCCAACCATGCGAATCCCATACGAAAAAGGTACATTCTCGCAAACTGCCCTAGAAAAGCCATAGGAAAATGGTGATTTAACCGACAAAAATGGGCATTCAATGGGATTTATAGGTGATTTATAATGGCTAACTTGGTTTGTAGCTCCAATACGTATACGTTTCAGAATACTTGTAACTTATAACTATAGTCATTTGGGTTTATAAGATTTTATAAGCCAATTTAGGGGGCACATTTTTTTTTTCAGGAGGTACACTATGTCAATTGGGACCCCTCAACAATACCAATCCGCAATTTTGTGTGGAGAACTGTTTTAGTGAAAGTGACTTGGCCAACAGATTTCCAGTGTATGACTGGAGAATGATGAGGAGCTAAAATCAATTGCGCAAGAGCCAGCTGTGAAGTTTAAAAAAAGCCTAGGGTCGGTGACTCGGGTATTTGTTGTGATTATATGTATATGATGTATATGTGACTACAAACCCAATTACCCCAGTCTCTCCAAGTTCCAACCCACTTTTCAGTGATTAAGAATACAGTTCTTGATGCCTAGCATGGATCACTTCCGTAGCACCATCTCTGCAGGGGTCTTTCACACACTTCCGTTCCTCTCTTGGAGAACCTTGTACGTGATAAACCCACAGCCACCACCTATACCATTTTGGGGATGGTTTATACCGCCCATATTTGGTGATATTGGGGATGGTTTCATTATTGGGTTGACCACAGTAGACCTATTTCCTGCAACGAAACACCCTTTAGTGTAATGTGCTCTTCCAACGAAAGGGCTGAAGAATAAAACAAACAACCATTCAGGAAGGATTTACCAGCAAACCCTTTAGCCCTGTGAGCCGAGGGTCAGAAGGCAATCTCACCGAACTACTTCCTGCCAAGTCTGAGGCTTCACTTTGTTTCTAGCCCTGGAGAAGTGTGTAAATGGATGTAAATGGTAGATTTGAAAAAAGGCCTGGGTCGTTCTTGTGGAAAATGATAACATAACTTATCCGGTGCTGGAGAAAAAAATATGGACCAGTGGATCAAAAACCTGCAAGCACCTCTATCTGTGGGATGACCCCAGGCCCAAAACCCGGCCTGAAGAGCTCGTTGATTTGCCATGATACCACTGGGGTTTCCAAAAGCCACAGACGTCATCATCGATTAAAGCACCCTTAGTGGTTTCTTGTGGATGTCTGGCAAGCATGGAATTTGACATGCTGATTGAAACTGGCTTCGAACTTGGGTTTACTCTAAAGAGTTTTACACATGAATTCGGATGTGTTCTTTCCTAGGAAAGAGATCAAAATATGTAAGCAGTGTTCAAAATCCCTGTTCGTTCCATGGTTGGTATTGTTTGGGAGTCCCATCATGGATTATGATTATCCCATCACCAACCAATCAGGGGCTTTTGAGCACTGCCCACGTGACTATAGCCTACATATGTAACACAGATGCAGCTGGAGATCTCTCATGTTGCAATCTAGAAAGCCGTAAGGTTCGTTTGCTCAATTCCATACCTCTTTCTGGAACACATAGTTAGGTTCATATATATATATATACACTTATATATATGTATATTAATTTATATATATATATATATAAACGGATATATGAAGCCGTTTCAACCTATTGTTGGTTGGCATTAATTACAAAGATATATATATATATATATATAGTATAACCACGTCATGCAGGGATGTAATTAAGGGATTTATCTGGCGCTAGCATCCTAAGCTGTGATACAAGTTCGACTGGTGGGCTGAACATATACTCAGCTGGAATCGGGACCCACGAATGTTCGCTGAAATATTAAACCAGAATCCAGAAACATCGCTTGGAACTTTAGTGAAGTTATTATGTTCATTTGCGCAGCATCCTCAAATTCCTGACCAAAAAATTTCGTAGAAACCTAGCGAGAAGTTGTCTGACACCTTCTTCCAAGCACCTGTTTGTCATGTTTGTTCATGTCCACTTTTTTCATTTTTTTTCTATTGGATATTTCAGGTAACGGAAAAACGAGGCACTCAGCATCAGGTCTATATCTGGTCAGGTGATGGCACCCTTGGCCTTCATGATCCAACAAAGAACCACATGGGCATTCAAAAATGTGCCACATGGGCGATTTCAGGAATGTATGTGTGGGAAAGTAGTGTCTGTCATGTTAATCCCTCTCCACCCTTGGGTTTTACTTCTGAATCTGAGCGTTCCCTGCTAAATTCTACTGCACGTGCCCAAAGGTGGAGGAGTGAGTTCTTACTGGGGTGATATCCTCTTCCTGCTCCGGTATTTGGCTAAGCATCTTTGCTGCTTTTCGAACTGCTCTGGGCATCGCTCACACTTTCGTTCTGGGCGAAGATTCACATCATTTTGGGTGTCTGAAGATTGGGATCGCTCCCCATTTTGAGGTCATCAAATGATAGGGACAATGATGATCTACCACTGGATACTTGGGGGAGAATCCCACAATTATCAGGTACCACACCCATTTTAGGTATAGCTCAAGGGGCTAAGGCTCTATCCACTTGCGGACCCGTCTAAATGGCACAAAGGGACGGGAAGGGGTGAATAGTTTTCTTCAACAATACTTACATGTATACTTTCCAGTAGTACCGCACAAGGCGGTGGCGGAAGTTTCAAAAATAAGAAACCTATAGTCTATAGGAGAGTTTGGTTGTTGTGAGTCACGGATGGCAGAGCGAAGCCACTGATGGACCGAAATGTGGTTGGAGCTGTTTTTTGGAGTGGCTGCAATGGTTGCAGTGGTCACCTGGTCGGTCACCTCACCCACAACTGCTGGATGTAGTGTGGTGTAGTGCAGCTGTAGTTGTAGTTGTAGTGTAGTGGAGTTGTAGT
>Ga0126342_10000914_pt1 | contig 37548 bp, 32 predicted proteins | sample Cyp1metagenome_FD_92528 | JGI IMG/M metagenome (GOLD analysis project Ga0126342, IMG submission 92528) | Coral microbial communities from Lord Howe Island, Old Settlement Bay, Australia - Cyphastrea 1 metagenome | ecosystem: Host-associated > Invertebrates > Cnidaria > Coral ... | reverse complement strand
GTGGATGGTCGTGGTTGAGGTCCGGCAGGGAACACTGGGCGTGGGTGGTCGTGGTTGAGGTCCGGCAGAGAACACTGTGGATCGCGGGTCGCAGTTGAGCAAGGACGACGAGGACGAGGAGGACGACAAGGACGACAAGGATGACAAGGAGGACGAGGAGGAGGAGGACGAGGCAGGAGGAGGCGGAGGAGGAGGAGGAGAAGGAGGAGGAGGAGGAGCAGGAGGAGGAGGCAACTGACATAAAATCTAACAACCCTCACCTGGCAGGTGGGGAAAAACTTTGCATCACCTCATGTTGACATGATTCTCAAAGATCTCAAGCCCTGGCAATCCAGCACGTTATAAAGCGGAGAGCCTCCCAAACAACAACTGCTCAACTTCTCAATGGTCTTCACAAAAAAACCATGGAAGATGTTACAATCTTAGATGCCATGCAAAAAAAACTCCATTTCATCGTGTTTTCTTGTCCCCAAGTGAAAAATATGTCAAAATCACCATAGCCCCATTGTCGTTGATTTAAACTACCTCTCACCAAGATTTACCTATCCCAATTTATCAGCGGTTAAGGCCCCTAATCGCTTGATACAATTCTTGTACAACGGGTACATGAATGGCCCCAGAACTACCCTCTCAAGTACCCATAAAAATGGGTGAACCTACAATCATGGGGTAAAATATGGTACCATATGGTTTTAAAAAAATATCTTTCTTGCGGTACTTGGAGGGTCTAGGTACCAATCCAAAGTTGCCCCCGAAACTCAACCAGAAATTCCACTGAGACCCAGGAGCATTGCAGCGCTTCTAGGCACCACTGCAGGGCCGAAGCTGGGCTCGGCCTCTGAATCCCATTCCTCAGTACCAAGGACGGTCGACATCACGGAGATTTTGGGATTTGCGAAAGATGGCATCACCCAGATGCTCCATGGTGCTGGAATATTTACCTACATGACTGGGCAATTTTTGGGGTAAATGTTGGTAAATATTCCATACATGGAGCACATGGGTCAACAAATACCCTTTGGCTATCCAATGGGCCGGAATAAGGAACTGGATAATCACCATGTGACTAGCTAAACCATCATGTGACTATCATCAAACTCAATAGGCCATTTGCCAGAGTGAAAACAAATCACCAGAAGGTACAGCATATTCCCTATCGATTTGCTCATAGGGGGTTCTCCTCAACAAATTGAGGCCTTTCAAAGTGGTGCCCCCCCAGCAATAAGTTTGTTTATCACCAGTCTAAATATAGTTACGATTGCCAAAAACCCTAATTAGTGAACTTACTTATAATCCTCCTTGCCTAACTCTGGAACACCACCTTGTACATTTCAGGGCTTGGCATCCATTGTTGGCCGCTGATTTGGGGGAGTCAACAAAATAAACTCCCGTTGTTGTTGCTGTTGCTGTTGCTGTTGCTGCTGCTGCTGCTGGTGGTGGTGGTGGTGTTGTTGTTGTTGTTGCATGGATTATGTTCTTCAACCGCATCTCCTAACGGTTAGGTTTCACCAACCCAACTGGGGTTGATGGTGGTTTTTCACGGTTTTTCATCACCAGCTTGAAGATCAACCATGCAGCAAACAAAAGCATCGGATTAATGACTGGGGTAGCCTCTGCTACCCCAACAGTTGGCAATAGAAAATCAATCATGTCAATCAGTTGTAGGTAGGTGTTCCCAGTGTCATTGGGGCCAATGAGTATCATGTTTTGCTTGTAACATTTGGTTTCCCCCGCTCTCCATGCAACCAGCGGTTGCTCAAAAAACAGTTATGGATCAACTTCTTGGTGGCGATAGACGCCGTCTCAGCCGTGGTCATACCCAGGGACCTTCCTGGAAACATGCGCTATGAAAAAATGCATTTGACGCCTGAACCTGCGCCCATTTTGAAGATGTTTGAAGTATCTGAGGAAACCAATTCCATCAATTCTCTTCCCATGACACGTGAACATTGGTCATTGGTCCTTCAAATTCCAATCAGAAATGGAAGCGATAACAGCGGCAAAAAAATGGTTTAGGAACAACAACCAGCATCACCACGGGAGCATGCTCAACTGAAACAGGGACCCTTGGGAAACCAGTTCCCTAGCACTTTGCATGGTAATTTAATCATTAAAATCATTACCCTCTGGTAATTTAACAATTTGCGAACTTGAACATGGCCATAGAAATAGTGGATTTATCCGTTAAACATGGTGAATCTTTCCAGTTCGTTTTGTAAACGTTTACCAGGCCGGGTAAATCCCATGAACCCTCCAAGTGGCTCCGTTCGTGGCGAACCAAATCTTGCCAGCCTGAGCGGGGGAAGAAGGTTCTGGCACTCCTGTTCTCATAACTTCTATGCATATGTTTTTTACATAACTGTACGGATAAATATATATATACATAGATATAGTTATAGTTATATATACAAATATTATATGCATAACTTCAATTTCCTTTGAATTTCCTTTGCTTTTGCGTGTGCATCTAGATACAATATATACATCATATTTTCTTCAACAGCCCAGGACTCGTGGACCATCGTGGAACCAGCTGGCTTTGAAGTCTTCATCCAACATGTTATGGCCGAAAAACACGGTTGGCAAATTACCCTCTTGTTATTTAACGTAGCGAACTGGAGAATCACAATTTTTAATCATTAAAAACAATATAAATGGGACATTTTCCATGGCTATGTTAAATAACCATAGGGTAGAATTTGAGAACAAATCACTAGGTTGAGTAATTATCTTCCAACATCAATCACCATCCTCTTTTGCTGTCACCATTTCCCCAATTTCTCCCGACACCAAAAAACCGGGCCCATGACGTGCCTCAATATCCACAGCCACACTGACCACCACCTGTTCACTCAACTGACGTCCAGAAGTTTTCCAGGTGCGGTTCCATGCCATCTTGCGACCTGACATGGGGCAAGGGCTGGGTCTGTCTAGAAATGGGGGATACCCCAACAATTGCTATTTGATAGGGAATATGCCCTCTGCTAAACTAACATAGCTATTGAACATGGCCATTTATAGTGAGTTTTCCCATTAAAAATGGTGATTTTCCATAGCTATGTTAGTTTACCAGAGGGTATCATGATAAGCCAGAGGATCTAGTATTTTCAGACAAACCCACAAAACCCATATTTTTCGGCTTCTGCCAGTAGGCTATTCTGCGGAAGGTATGGTATACGTTTATTTGCATTTGGGGAAAATATGTTGGGGTAAATGCTGGTAAATTTCCGTGAAGTATTTGGAAAGGGAAAGAGAATTCTGGATGGTTCAACTGAGCATTTGCGGATTTAAGCATGTTCACAAGTTGAAGCAATAATTAACCATGAAATGTATTTCCAGTGGTAAACTGCCCTTCCAAACTACATGTCTCAGCTTCAACATTGAAGAACAAAGGCTGAAACATCACCATCCAAACACTTGGAGGGCGTTCCCATATAATAAATCCCTCAAAGCCACGGATGTTAATCTTATGTTAATCATATCATTATCCCAAATGTTAATTCATAGAATTGGATGATGGGAAAATTTACAGGAAAGCCCTATATTTCATGGTAAAAACCATGGTTTCCGGTTCAGATTGTCCCTTGAACCAATCCAATGATGTTTAAAATCCAAACGTTTTGTGCCACAAACACCTTTGCCATCACACATGGCCATGTTAATCATATCATTATCCATAGTATCCCGTATGTTAATACATTTAACCGGTTGAATTTTCCCCATCAAAATCCTACGGAAAAATGCCCTAAAAAAACTGTGGACCGACCGCCTCCATGCCACAGGATCGAATGTTGCCCATCTGCTCCCCAGCCATGCTGATCATCGCCAACGCCCAACAAATGCAGCCCCTTCGTCCTGGAAAATTCTCGACTGTCATGGGCTGGGCTGGTTTTAGGATGTTAGATGGTGTTATATATTTATAATTATTTATATATATATATATACACACATGAAACTGTGTTTGGTGCTGAAACCTGAATTTTAGTAATTGTGGAGGTGTTATATCAGATGTATTTAGAATTATTTAGATGTTATCTGTTCTTGGTAATTGTTTAGATATTCATGGGTAGTCTCCCATTGCCGTCATCCAGTTCTGGGACCAGTTCTGCGATAGAACCCTCAGTCATTTTCACGACCGAATTGTAAATGGGACACTTTTCACTAAGCATTGACTTGCCAAGCACTTGCTTCAAATAGTTCATCTCTGCAAAGGAAATGTCCAGTACCTAGAGGTTCCCAACCTATGGAATGTCTATTCAATATGTAAGGCCTCAATTCCAATGGTCCTCTGACCTCCTTTTCATGGTCTCAAAGGATTTAGATCTATTCCCACCTTTTGAGTGATGTTGCCAACTCCATTTTAAGTAGAAAAACACTGCTGTTTACATGCCTCATGTTAGATCCTGCGGTCATTCGGGGATTTGTTCATCCTAACCATGTTTGAAAAATATCTTTGAAACATTTTGAAACCACCAAAGACTTACAGTTTGTCAAAATGTTTTTCCTTTTGGTGCCAGCTAATTTCATATCCATTTAACATCAATTTCACCTTGTATTTTTGCACAAAAAAAAACGAGCTGCTCACCATGAGGATCAGCTGTCCTGGGAGCCAGTTCGAAGTGGCTGGCGAGCAAACCTACCTGGGGCGATTCGACGCCAAAATGCAGCTCGACTTCGAAGAAGTAACGACCCTTCTTCCTTGGCACGTGGCACGGCACGGCACACGTTGGGAGAGGATCCTTTAGGACCATGAAACATGCCACGAAAAAACCAACGTACCAAAAAGATAGTAACATCTAGGGAAGAAAAGAAGTTTAAACATGATCTGGTTGGTGGTATACCTACCCCTCTGAAACATATGAGTTCGTCAGTTGGGATTTTCTGAAATTCCCAACTGAATGGAAAAAATATGTTCCAGTCACCACCAACCAGATGATCTACTGAAATGATCATGGTGGAATTTCAACATCAATGCGCCATGCTCATCTTTTCCTGGCCCCTTGAGGGGCTTATCCTCTGGCGCAAATCCGGGCCATTGCCCAAATATATGATGTTTTTGCTAATGGGTATGGTACCAATAGTTTATAAAACAACCATGGGCAACATGATCAACATGTTTTTTCTGATATATAACTATAACAATGATATTTTCAGGAAACAAACCATCATTTCCCAGTACCAAACCCAATCTCAGCACACCAGGCGTCGGAAGTTCTGAAAAATAATTTTCACCAATCATTTACCAACAGTATCCAACAGTGATCCCATGCACCAAGCATTCTCATGAAGCAGTCCGAATGACTGAATTTTAATTGCAGTTGATCAGTTGATCACTTGGAAAATCATCAAATCAACAATGATCCACCTACTCCTATCCTACCGATGACCTACATTAGATCGATTACCCTCTGGTAAATTCATAATGGGAAAATCAACTATAAATGGCAATTTTCAATAGCTTTTTGTATGTTTACCAGGCCGGGTAGATCAATTACAACTACTCCAGGGATTTCCCCACATCCACATCCAGTCTTCATCCCGGGCGTCTGTGGAAGGTCTGGGAAGCCCATGGTGACCCAGTCGTTGGTCGTATCCGCAGTCAGGCCTCGTAGCAGCCGGGGCTGCATCCGCGGCACGTCCTCCATGGAGGTGTTCGCCATGGCAACTTCCACCAGGCGATGGAGCTCGTTGTCGTTGTACTCCTACCCCGGAAGCGTTGGTAAATGTAACTAACATAACAAGGTTAGTAAGTAGTCCTGGTGGTTACTGTATAACTGTAATTAACTAGTATAACTATATGACTATATATGGTTGGGAATTATAAATTTAACCTAGAAGTACTTGGGGTGTAAACCCAACCTAAAATTATATACTTATAGACTTAATGGGGGGTGTCAAACATTGGGGGCACCACTTTGGGTGACAAACAGGCCCTGGCAGGTTGACGAGGAATTGGCTGCCAAGCAACTGGGAATTGACCATACAAAAAGCTATTGAAAATTGCCCATTTATAGTTGGTTTACCTATATATTCATATATAATCATATATATTCAAGATAGTGATTTTCCATAGCTTTTTGTATGTTTACCAGAGGGTATCAGGTAAAATTCAAAAATATGGTTGACTGGATTGGTTCTGACAACCTCGATCACAGACTTTCCTTTTCTCAGACTGACTCTGGACATCGCACATCACTCCACCGTAACTGGGAAAACTATGGAACACTTAGGTTTTTTTCACCCCCCCCGTCTTGAAATCCCATTGGTCATTTTTTTGGAACACCAATGGGATAGCCCACCAAAGGCGGTGGTGGCAAACTGATTTTCCAGGGGCCTGTTGAAAATTCGGCATCCTCATACAGGATATTCCAATGGGTATGTGAAACAATAGGTCTTTTGGCAATAATGGAAGGCCGGACCGAATGGTAGGGCATTTTGTGCCTTATATATCCTAGGGCAGTTTTCTTTGGGTATTCAGTGCGCAAACAAATGCCATCCCAAACTGAACCAGCGCGTGGCGGCCGCGCCTTCAACACATGGGCGTACTTATCCTTAGTGGCGCCATGTTCGCTGGAAAGCAGTATGAGTCACGCTGGGCAAGTTCTGCCGGTCAAAAAAAAGCTGGAACAATGAATTTGACAAACTGATCATAAATCACGGGATTCTTGGGGGAGTTTTTGCACCCAAGTCATACTTGAAGCCTCCGGGTGGTCACTGCTGCATCTGCTTTCCAAGGATGCCCTCCGGCAAAGTCCCAATAAATGGAGGTTTTGAATGGGATAATCATGGAAAATCATCTGTCGATGGTGGGTTTCCATGGGGTTTCCTTCAAGCCGATGACCGAAGGGTACCACACAAGTTGCAGCCAAGCTTCCAGCACGGCCAAGCGTGACCCTTGGATGCCTCCGCTGTCTGTTGCTGCAAAGGTGGCCCGCAAGCGAACGTCCTGGCAGGGTCAAAGATCCTATCAAAATAGCCTTGAGATGTCCAAGACGGATCAATTTATGGTACTTTGCACTACCAAGGACACGTACAAGATGGGGCCCTCCAGTTATAAGTTGGTTGATAACCCCATCCAAATATAGTTATTTGCGTATCATACACCAACTGGTTATTATAGTTATGTTCACCAACTTAGCTAACGAACTGGGGCCCCATCCTGTAGGTCAACTTGACACGTGTCTTAACCACCTTAGTGTTGGAACTCTTGGATGTGAAGGCTTTTCACCTGATTGCACGGACGTTTCTGTGGTTTCCTCTTAGGCAGGGACTGCTCTGGTTGCATAACAAGTGAAATGAATAACTGGTTGGTGGAAAACTAACCATCTTGAAAAATATTAGTCCATGGGAAGGATGACATCCCACATATGAAATGGAAAATAAAAAAAATGTTTGAAACCACCAACCAGATAAAAGTGATACATGATGAAATTTTCACTGTCTTCCAAAGTGCCCGTAGCCTACGCGTTGGTTGTATTTTTGGGCATCAATGATTTTCAGCTTGCTGTGCTGTCGGGCAGATGGGTCAAAACACGGAGATCAGAAGCTCTTCCCAATCTCCTGCTGAAGTGTGGATACCAATGGTTGGTGCGGCCAAACCCATCAACAGTTTACCCCGGTGCTTTTATAAGTGGGGATGTGGATTGCAAACATACCCATGGTTATATTCCAGTTGTTGTTGCTGACAACTCTTGTCACTTAATGTCAACCCCGGATTAATAAACCCTGGTTGATTAATTGTGGTGGTTCCCCCAAATAGTGATAAATGGCTACTGAAATGGTACCCCCCCAATTAAACAGCCGCTTGGGGTTTATTAATCCAGGGTTGCCATTATCTGTCACCATTTTCCTTGATGAAAGGACACTGACAGTCAGCAAAGAGATCATAGCAATTACCATCAGGATCGATGGCCACTAAAACACTCAGAAAATCCGTATTTTGGGCGGTCCAAACTACCAGAATCACTTCAACAAGGGAATGTCACATTCTCGGTTGTTAATCTTATTTGTTTTTTCAGATCTTTTCTTGATGAACTCATGTTCAATTCATTTTGAACGAGACAATCACCCTTCAGCAAGTCTACCGGTTTACCCATACAATTAATACCCGGCAAATATCACATATCTGCAGATGATATCGCAAACCCAAGAATAGACACTGATAAGCCATCCCAAATATTACCAGAAATGGGTATTCAAACATGTATAAAGCCTCCAAAATTCGGTCAATTTGACATGATCTGCCTGGTTGTCTCTACCCATCGGTTTCCCCTTGGTTCTAGGTGGGGTCCCCACCTTCAAGACCAGGTAGGAATCGCCATACCTGGACGCCAAAATGTGGCGTTTTCCGAGAGGTTTTAGCCTGTTTTCAATAGGTGGGTATAGATTGAAAGCAGAATCACCGAGTTTTAGATCTGATTTTGGGAAAACAGTGACATGAATGAATGAAAGTTTCAGCAAGCAGAAATTGAAGACCGCGCATCGGACCTGATTATCTAAGCGGGATCCAAGCAGTTCAAAGCTTGAAAAAACGATCTATTTATCTTTCCTAGACAAACATTGGGGTTCAATCCAGAAATGTCTGGAGCTGTTGGTTCCAGTGATAAGTGGGTTGTATACCGCATACCATTATAGTCGTAGGGATTGTATCCCAATGATAATGCACGAAGGTTATTACTATTACCACGGTTATAGCCATTAACAACTCCCAACTGCAGCCCCACATATGTTCTTTCTATTTTGGTCTGGTTAAAAGAACCATTTTTACCGGCAGTATCCGGCAGTTGTATAATTTCCAGATAAGCGACTGATAAGCCGACGTGATGCCGCGATAGTCATTCATCACACCTCAGGGGAGCTTGCTGTGAGCTTGCCCTTTCTGGGATCCTGGATGAAGTTTAATGTGGGTAAAACAAATAATAAACCATCCCCCAGTCATCACCATAAATAGGTGATATGTTAACCATTCCCAAATGGGTGGTTCATGCATGACATTGTTTTTAATCACATTACGAACACAGTATTTGCTCATCATCCGCAAGATATTTCATGAGTCAAACAGCAATTCCTTTGCACCCCCAGATTCCAGTCCATGTGTAGGACATGTTATTTTGGGCACATTAAAAACAACATGGCAAACCATGCGCGCCTCGCACACATGGTTTACCTTCTGGTAATTCAAAAAAAACATGAAACAACACCTATGAATGGGCCATTTCCATAGCAATCTGCGGAATGACCAGGGGGTATATCACCAGTATATTCCACTAACTCACCACTGGTGTTGGTTAAATCAAATCCCATATATATATATACAGTTATTTATATATGTAAATCCCATCTAATCACTGTAGTTGATAAATCCCATATAACTATAACTATGTACTGTAACCCAACCATTCACTCAATTTTACCAATTTTTCTGAGCAGCTGCCAACCTCTATCCGGGAATTAAACATGTTTTTCAATGATTCCCCTCGATCTGGTAAATCCAAAAACGAACCTAAAGCCAATCTTTACCATAAAACATACTATAGGGATCATCTCATCAATCTTTGATAGCGCACAAACAAATGTCATCTTTTGTTGGCTATGGTCGTTTCCATTGCAAAAAAACTGAAAGATTACCCTCTGGTAATTTGTTACATAGCTATTGAACATGGGTATATCCACTATTTCTATGGCTTTCCCATGATTTTCCTATGATTTTCCCACTATAAATGGCCATTTATAGTTGATTTACCTATTAAAGATGGTGATTTTCCAGTTCGCTTTTTGCATGTTTACCAGGCCGGGTCAACTACCCATTCAAGCTTGGGGATGGGACCCCTCGCCACCTGAAGAGCTGCTCGGACTGATCAAGGAACGGTTCACGATAATCCCCAATTGGATATGATTGGATACCCTCTGGTAATTTAACATAACTATGGAAAATCACCATTTTCAATGGGTAAATCCACTATAAATGGCCATTTTCAATAGCTACGTTAAATTACCAGAGGGTAATCCCCAGTTGGATATGATTGGATAAATTGTAAGCCCCGAAGAAAAAACTGGCTAACAATCATTCTGAAAAATCACATCCCCACATCAATGATGGGCAAAACCACCAAACATGAGGACTCAATCGCCAAACATGATGGGCTTGGGAACGCTATACTCAAGTTCACACTATCAATGCTATATCTTTGACGGATCACCTAAACAGCTCGGCTCCCCATCTGGGTAAATCACAGTAATTCACTAATCTGAAATGTTCGACTGAATTGGGTTACCTGGTTACCCCTCACAGTCTCCATATTTCGCCATCATTTCGGTGAGGTCGCAGGGTTTTGGTTGTGATCAAATTTATTCACAATCCATAGCCATCGTCCCATGCTATCCATGTAGTTCCATGTCCCAAATACATATTTTGATAAGAAATTTGTCTTGTGGGACTCATCCAGTGGACCTATCTGCACCATCCCCAAGTCATCACCATTTTCACGGCTGGGATGGTTTCAACCATTCGCAGTTGTTATGTAGGACTGTTCATGGCATAGGCTCGCCCACGTTCATACCATTGGATGATAATCATCATCCCATTCACCAACATATGATAATTTATAATCCCATAATTTTCGATTCTATCACGGTGGTCCATTGGAATAATCATTAATTACCCTCTGGTAAACTAACGTAACTATGGCAACTATGGAAAATCACCATGCTATTAATGGGTAAATCCACTATTTCGACTGGGCCATGGCTTCCAGTTCGCTTTTTGTATGTTTACCAGGCCGGGTATTCATCATGGTCCATTGGAATAATCATTAAGCCCATTATTAACCATTATTAACCATTGGAAGAATCATATTATTCATCATGGTCTATTGGGATAGTTCCACACCATCCGGCGCCCTGGTCATGCCGTCGTCATGACCATGGCACCCAGCGCGCCGTACTTGCAGCGCTCGAAGGCTTTGGCGTCGTCATAGGCACCGCCGAACAAATCGGTTTCCCAGTCCTGAAAGCTGGGAATGAAAATAGGAGCTCACCAGCAACAAAAACGAGTGATTTCATGACATTTCAGAAGGACAATTTTAAAAGATGTGGTTTCATGGGATTTCATGGGGTTTAGCGAGCAAGACTGGTGATTTCATGGGATTTCATGGGGTTTATCTTCAAAAAAATATGATTTATTGCGATTTCAAGTGATTTAGCCATCAACAATGGTGATTCAGTGGACTATTGAAACATCAAAAACAAGCAAGTCAAACATATGGGGATTTATATAATGTGATTTCATGAGGATTAATGGGACCAATTACCCTCTGGCAATTTTGTCAACAACGGAGATATGCTGATGGGAATGTAAATAAATAAATAAATAAATATATATATATATATATACAAAACAATATGGTGATTTTTGATATTTAAATTGCGATGATATGATGCGGCTAGTACATCGACAATTACTACCATTTAATTCCAAAGTAGTGTGGCTTTAATAAACAAATATATATTGGTTCCTCCTGTTAAATCGATTATTTTGGGCTGGGAAATATAAACCATGAATAATAGGTATCTTTCATGAGGGTGTGATGAGGGAATGATGATCTAAATGAAGATATAGTTATATATGGTTGATGAAGTAAGGAACTACAATTTCCCTCGCTAAGCAGCACAAATAAAGAAATCGGGGAGTTGACCGGCAAAATATCCTGGAAAATGCGGTGCTGACCCAAATAAAAATCGTGGCTAAAACAAACTTACTTTTTTTTCTGGACTTTTGTGGTAGCTTCACCATTTTTTACATGGTTGAAAAGTGAGGATATCACGGAAACACTTACATCACACATCAACTTATCAACCAAGAGGTGGAAACCAGGGGTGTGGTCTCAAGATTCCACCCCCGGCTACACTCCGTTCATTTTTCGCCTCACGCCAGGCTGAATTTAAATTCTCAGTTTAGGTACCCGAGCTCTAGTTGTGAGTTAGTTCATAAGTTATAGCTCCAATTCATTTCAGTATAAAGATATATCTACCAGAAAGCCTAGGTCTTGAAGTTATACACCCACTTGGCTAACTATGGGGCACCACCTTATATGCACGTTCCATCAAACATGATACTTTCATATACTTTCTATGAAAGTGTGCTAGGGTGTATCTACTTTGGAGTCGGCAATATCATCTGGTAAGCCCAATGATAAACCACACCCATTTTTTCCAGACATGGGTGGCATAAACAAATTCCATTGGAGTTTCATTCTTGGGTTTACCACATTGATCAATGGATCGATTCAAGAACAAATCTCTAGGGAACCTTGGGTAAAACAACCACAAGAACGGGATCGTCCTGCAAATTTATCCTTCAACTACCTTATTTTAGCATAAATATGGTGGTTGGTGGTTTCAACCCCTCTGAAAAATATAAAAGTCAGTTGGGATTATTATTCCCAACATATGGAAAAACAAAAAATGTTCCAAACCACCAACCAGTATGGTGTTTTTCCTTCAACTACCATGTCTTACTCTCAAACATGTTTTTTTTTCACCTGCGCATGTAGGGATCCCAGAAATGATGCCGAAAAGTCGAGGATGTTGGTTCGATGATGTTTCCCCAATAATTTGCAGGGTTCAATTGTATTTTCTATCTTTGGCTGGGGGTTGCTGAAATATCCCATTACTCATCCCTATGTATCCGATTCTTACTGGTTATATAGGTCAACAATATTAATATCCTACCAATATAATTCAATATAACATTCTTATCCCAATACTCATCCCTACTTCCCCAACGCTTCATGGTGCGTCACCGAACCGCACCGTGGAAACGCCCGCAGCGGCACCTTTCGAATCTGGTTCTTGTCGTCCAGGGCACCACAAGAGGTTCCAGTTTCGAACTGACTGCGATAGAACCTCAATCGCGCAGTAGAACGGAAGCGGGGTACATGCCAAGCATTTTTTGGTGGTCAGTAATGATATTAAGAAAGCGCAGTTAGATTAACCTGTCATTGACCAAAAAAAGGGATGCACAATGCACATTCAAGTCACCCCAGTATGAAATTTGGGATGCAACAAGATTTCTTAAACAACCCGTCGGGGGGAAAACCGCGCCAGGGGTTGTGAGCGCTTTGAAAACAATGTCGTTTTCTCCAAAGCGAAACTACTGATTCATTCTCTAGGCTTTATTTTCCCCGGGAATTTGAAGTGTTTTTTCGATGATGACCTGTAATTTACAGGGATTTTTCTCTTGAAAAGGTGCGCGGAGCTTTTTTCCCTCTCACATCGCCATGCGGTTCTTCAATGAGCGACCAGTGACCTCCAAAAAGCTTTTCAAGAACTCAAGTGTCACACAATTTTCACAGTCCTTTCATGTCCCTTCATCTTCGACGACCGAACCATTCACTGAGAAAACCTCACGGTCTCAGACCGCGGATCCAAGCAGCTCGTCCGTCTCAAGAAAGCGCCCCACATCGTCGATGTGAATGTGGATACCTTGGTAGATCTGGCAAAAATATCGCGAACATATGCCAGTTGTGTGGCTTCAACCATAGTTGATTTACCCATTAATAGCATGGTGATTTTTTATAGCTATGTTAGTTTACCAGAGAGTATCACCAGTTTCATAGATGGTATAATTCTTTGAACCGTTCCTGGTACGTCCTGGTTGGTTGATGACATGGTTAAAACATGTTAAAAACTTTCATCCCTATCACCTCCAGGAAATCGAGATGCCAGACTAACAGTTTGCTATTGAAAATTTGGACCATTTGTAGATGGTTTACCTATTAAATTATTACTGGGTTGATGGTATACCTATGCCTCTGAAAAATATGAGTCAGTTGGGACTATGACATTACCAACTGAATGGAAAGTCATAAAATTCATGTTCCAAACCACCAATCAGCTATTAAAATAATTAAATCTCGTGATTTTCCATCGCTTTTTCGATGTTTACCTCTTAGGCTATCCCGGAATTTTCCCATCACCAAAAAGCCCCGGATCGCTCAGCGGATCCAAGGAACACATGGGTGCCAAGTCCTGGATCCAGCCCAAGACTCCTTGGACTTCAGCTTCTCCGTATCCAAGCCTCGCAGCGAGCCGCGCACCGCTCCGAGGGCGGCACGGCTGATTTTTCGCGACTTTGGAGGCCCACAAAAGACCAAGAGATTTGGGAAATTCAAGGATTATATGGAAGTTGAGTTGGGACATTAATGGAATTTAATGGAAATTGATGGTAATGATTACCCAAAGAAGTGGATGAGGTCAAAAACCCTGGGATTTGGGGTTGCCTCAGCTGGGAAAGCAAAGTTGCTTGAAAAAGACTGGGCTCCACTTGAATCGTCGCGGGTGTAGTTGGCAGTTCCAGCTGCAAGTTGTAAAAGGATATATTTTACCAGAGCAAAAAAAAAGGCTTCTCCCGACTTGTTGGGGTGAATTCAACATGACTACCCACGGCGCCACGGCGTCAGCTTAAGCCAAATTTCATATTCTTTGGATCTTTAAATTCCATGTTTGGCTAAATTCACAATATTTGAGGTTCCCCAACCATTATCCACCACCATTATTTTGCACAAAAACATCCCATGTCCTTGAAGTTTCTTGATGCTGGACGCTTAAATCATCATGTTTGGTCAACTTTGTTTTTTGTTGGATTGAGGAACCCAAGCAACATAAAAACACAGTATAGATTCCTCTTGTCGATTTCCCATTGGAAATGAACACATCTTCAGCGAATCCAGGGTTATAACTCCCTCTCAGTGCAGGTTCCCTACCTCGTGAAGCGTTCACGCACTTCTGGGAGCGCCTTATCCTAAGCGAATGGGTCACAAAACCAATGACACTCATAGAAATTATGATAAAAATGGGTGAACGTAGCAACAACAAATGAGGGTAATTTGGTCATATTTCTTCGCAGGCATGTCTCATTGAATGATTTATATCGATCAATATGTTGTTTTTTTTGCCCATTTAACCGGCGGCACCTAACATCCTGCAAGATCTAGTCTTTGGCTCTAGGAATGCCTAAGTTCTAGGATATACCATCAAGAACTCCAAAGTATGAAAAATATGGCCATACCTGTCTATCTGTCTGTCTGCCTGCATGTGTAAAAACAAAACATTTCATGAATGAATAGACATACATAAACAAAGAACTACCCTCTGGTAATTTAACATAGCTATTGAACATGGCCCATTAATAGTTGATTTACCCATTAAAGATTGTCATTTTCCATAGCTTCTTGTATGTTTACCAGAGGGTAAATCGTTTCTTGACAAGTGGGATTCCCAAGTCACGGGTTTCAATGCTCAGTCATGGTCTGGCTGATTTGGCCATTTGGCCGCCAGGGCGCATGGTTGAGAGAAGCATTGGAGCGCACGTTGGACAAAGCGGCGCGCCTTGGTGTTTTTTTTGGAACAACATCGACCTGTGGGGAAGAAAAACCTCCAAGCTTCAAGAATCAGAGTCACCAAAAAACAAAACACACCACGAAATATCGTTGGTTTATCATTTTGGTCAACCTGCATCTCTAGACTTTCATCCATTTTTTGTATACACCACCTCATGCTGTTCATTTTTCTTGCAGGTTGTCTCAAAGTCCTCATCTTTGTTACACAAATCATCCAAAAAACACATGAAAACACCTTTGTTCTTTGAAATCCACTCCATGAATCCGGTTATAAGTGGATATCTAACCATATAGTTCTAGGCTTATATTCCAATTTATGGGGTTATAAAATGTTATAATTAAGTGGATATTAATCATAGTTCTAGGGTTATATTCCAATATCTTCCAATATATTCCAGCTTTACTCACCAACCACAGTTCTAGGGTTGTATTCCAATATATTCCAATTTGCTTTACTAATTCACCATGGTTATATCATGGTTATAGCCATGTTATGCAACCTCAACTGCCCCCATGGCCACGCCAACCCGCCACGTTCGCCCGCCGCGTTTGCCGTGTGGCTGGCAGGCCGTCAAGCGCTGCACTGCGCGCATCTCGCTCTGGGGGAAGATGGAGGCCCAAAAGCCTTGCTGCCTCGCCGTTGCGGCATCGCCAGTTTTGAAGAGAAACGAACTTGGGAAACCATAGTCATAAAATTGAAGAGCTTGGGAAACTTAGGAGACTAGGGCAAACTTCAGATTTTTTTGCGCTTTGGTCTGATAGCGCTTTATAATAACTCTAATAACTGTTGGTTTATGGTAGATATATCCATAATTAATATTAACTAATTGTGTCACTAAATCAGCAAACAGAACAGGAGTGCATCACCTTGCAAAAAAGAACTTTTGTTTTTTTGGAGGAATGGTGAATATGGGGTCTGCCGCTTGCAAACCCATGAAGTGGGAGGGTTTAACGATCAGCCCTCAGGAAACGAAAGCTGGGGAATAGAATTACATCAATTACATCAATCAATCATTGAATGTTTGCAGGTGATCATGATGATCATGATGATCATCATTCCACACCTTGGGTTTTTCAACAATTTCGCATATTTCAAGCCGCCCAAAAATGATGAACCAAACAGTCAGTCATGCCATGGTCATGGCCCAGATCCGCATGAGTTACTCTCGTACTGGATGCCACTGGGACCATGAATCCCCCTTGGTAAATCCTCGGGAAGTGGAGGGGTTCACCCCAATTCGAATTCAGCAGGCTACTGCGGCAATCTGCAGTAACTGGGGTGAAGCAACACACGATTCCTGGCTAATTTGCCAAATGGTCATTGGCAATCCTAGGCCTATTTCCGCATTTCCGCATCGATTTTTGCTACTCAAGATTGAATCAATTGAATCCTCAATATCTCAATATGATTCGGTTTCCCCATTAACACCCACATCTTAGACTTGCCATGATCTAATCCCATGGAAAATCCAATGAATCCAAAAAACATTGCTTGGTGTTTTTACCCCGTTTCCCCATGCCAACCCCCTCTGGTTTGTGGTTTCAACCCCTCTGAAAAATATTAGTCACTTGGGATGATTATTCCCAATATATGGAAAGTCATAAAATTCATGTTCTAAACCACCAACCAGATGATGACTCAAACAAACAAGTACCCATTGAAAATGGTGGATCTTTCAATAGTTATGTAACAGTTTACCAGAGGATATAAGGGGGTTTAACCTGCCAGATACCCTCTGGTAAACTAACATAACTATGGAAAATCACCATTTTCAATGGGTAAATCCACTATAAGCCTCCATTTTCCTATGGTGTTCCTATGGTTTTCCCATTAAAACCTCCATTTTCCCAGGGTTTTCCCATGGTTTTCAATACCAAACTGTGACTGACATAACCAGAGGGAAAGTGATCCCAATGAAACTCCCCAAGTGCACGGTGAACCAAGGGACTCTTCCAAGATTCCCACCTCCCGCAGGGCTGCCACCACATCACCTTGGGACGTTTGTTAAATCAATGGATTGGTTAAATGGTTAAAGGGAAAATCTTAACCGGAATCCATGGTTTTACTATCAAATCTAAGGGTTTCCTGTAAATTTCCCATCATCCAATTCTATGATTAAATGAATAACGTTAGCCAAGGACTACTCAATTTACATAACTGCTTGGTGGTAAACTAACCATCTTGAAAAATATGAGTTCGTCAATGGGAAGGATTATCCCACATATTATGGACAATAAACAATGTTCCAAACCACCAACCAGATAAATATATGGTAGTATAACCATCTAATATATGTGTGATTTACTATTTAAACTTTATTAGTTTTAATAATAATAATTGTAATGAATAACAATCTGCCAACATCACCATTATCCAAACATGATCCACCATCTATCAGCTGAAAATCAACCCCCCCATTTCTTTTCAATGATAGATGATCATAGATAATAAATGATAGATGATGCTAGATGAAAGGTGATGATAGATATTTAGAAGAAGAAGAAAAGGAAGAAGAAGAAGAAGAACATGATGATGATGATGATGATGACGATGACGATGACGACGACAAATCATGATAAATGATGATAGATGATGATGTTAGTAGAGCAGTAACAAACCCACCCATATTTTGATGGTTGGAATCCCACCCGTTTATGGCTTATTATTGGGGATGGTTTGCATTTGCCTTAGTAGCATTACCTTGAAATACCGTGGTTTAACAAAGTACGTCTTCTCTCGATTTTGAAATAACTATCAAGGCTTGACAAAAATCGAGAACGATGGAACTAATTACTACTTTATTTAAAGTCATCATGTTGATTTAACGGACAATTGCAGAGTGATACAAATTGCACATGGCTTTGGCATGTCTTGGTAGGACCTCTCAGAGCCCTCTCCTTCTGACACCATGCAAACGTTAATAATCAACGATGGACAATCTTAGGTAACCCATCAAAAGTGGTGGAATCTAAAATATATGCATCTTATCTAATCATCTAATCATCTAATCATCTGTCTATCATACACCTATCATCACTTTATGTAGTTTCGCTCAAACTCACCTCACCTGGACATGCCAAGGTGCTGTCATGAGTGTCACTGAAGATCCAGTTTGGAGGCACCACCTGTCACGGGTGAATCCCAGAGATACCTCAAAAAAACAAATGACTGGTTGGTGGTTTCAACCAACCCCCTGAAAAATGATGGACTTCGTCAGTTGGGATCCTGACATTCCCAACTGAATGGAAAGTCATAAAATTCCATGGTTCCAAACCACCAAGCAGATGATGACTCAATGAAAAAATGCGAAAAACTCCTGGCCCCCTGTTCCTTCGGAAATTTTGCTCCATGCCCAAGTGAGTAACATAAACACGACATCCAAACCACGTAGGAATTGAGTAAGACATCATGAAACATCCCTTGGCTCGTGGAGGCTTTCTCACAATCGTTCCTGCCTGCTGCTCTTGGTATGCATCTCTCCCTTCACCGAAGCCGAAGACCAGCCTTAGTGACATGCCAAGACAACTTCAGGGATGCAAAGAAGCGTATTCATCAGGAAATGAACCCTCTTAAGTGCAATCAAACATGGCTAGCTGGATAATCCCCTTTACCCTCTGGTAAACATACAAAAAGCTATTGAAAATGGCCATTTATAGTGGATTTACCAATTAAAAATGATGATTTTCCATAGCTATGTTAGTTTACCAGAGGGTAAATACAGTTGTTGATGGGAAAATGATCGAACTCTAGCTGGGTGATTTTCGAGCCATGGAGCTGATGGCTTTACCCGGTTTACCCAGTTTAGTCATCTTTGGCCATGCAAACATCACCATGTTTAGCCAGACCTTGATCTACATTTCTAGTAGGCTAACATGGTGATGTTCTGTTGTCACCTTGGCTGACCGGAGGGTTGGGTTGTTAGCACGTCGAACTGGGAAAATCATGTGTGCACACGTGTACCATTGATTCTCGCAGAATGAACCTCAACACACGCTATATAAGCACATTCACAAGCATACTGGCATATACTGCTAATTCTCACATTTTGTGTACTGTATATATATATATATATTATTGATACGTGCATATATAATCAAATATATTTATTACAAATATACATATGCACACACACATATATATATAGTATAGAAACAACATTAGTCATAATATAAATATACATATATATATATATATTATATAATTATATAAATATACATATGGTCGAATCATCCACAGCCGAGTTGGGATTGCATGTCCACGGAATGGAATTGAAACAGAAGGTGTGGTGAGGTCACATTCTTCGTTGGAATCTCTTCTAACGTGTGTTGCTATGGTTCAAAATCACTTTCCCTCTGGTAATGACTAACATAGCTATTGAAAATGGCCATTTACAGTGAGTCAGTGAGTTTTCCCACTCAGCATTCACAATGGTGATTTTCCATAGTTATGTTAGTTTACCAAAGGATTCCCCAAAACAACCCCCAAATTGGTATCACTCAGAACTTACAATTCAAATCATCCAACTGAGCAGATTCAGAAGAAGATAGAATTAGAACAACCGTGTACTTAGTCCTCTGAAAATGAAAGCTGAAGTAAACTAACATAGCTATTGTAATAGGTAAATCAAGTATTCCTATGGGCAATTGCCCATAGCTTATGTTAACTTCCATATGGAACATGGTCAAAAAGAAAGGTAGGTCGGTCCCCACCACGGCCAGTGCAGTCAAAGCTCCTGACCTCAGTTGCGTTAAAGACCGTCAAACCCTGCTGGATGGGATGGTCCATGGACTTTTTTTGACCCAGTTATACCGGTATACTCTGTAATGTTGGTAAAACAATAATCCTAGCATCCTAAATTTGTGATATACAATTTGATATCCAAATTCTATTGATATCCCATTGATCAATGGCCATGCAGCAGGAACCGATTTATTGGAGGTACCTAGCATATATAAGGCCTATTTTTCAGGCCTATGTAAGGGAATATCCCAGCAAAATATGGCCTTATATGGTACAGTACCTCATTTTAGGATCCTGAAATTCCCATTGATATAATGTTGGTAAAACAATAATAAACCATTCCCAAGTTCACATTTTTTTGGATGGTATGTTTACCATTCCCAGTCATGGTTGGTTTATGACATTGTTCCTAGGTTTATGAACCACTTGGAATTCGTGGGATGGTCCTCCGAGTGCGCATTTTCCGAGGGACTTTCCGATGGGTTGTTTATGGAATAGAAAATGGCAAGGTGGGATTTCATATCTGAGGTATACCATGAATGGCAATTCATATCTTAGACCATATTAGAAAATAGACTTTTCAAGTGATGAATCTAATTGGCTTAGGCATTGCGCTCACCAAAACAACTTATCAATGCAAATAACTCCTGGATACTACTGCACACAAAAAGTCATCATCCTACATGCAACGCGTTGAACGTGTTGCCTTGCGAATGTGTAAAATCCAAGAATCACGGAATAACAAGTCCTGTTCGACGATCCGCACGCAAGCTCGAGAGTTCCCAACATACATCAACATTAACATACTAGAAAGATTAACAAAGGATGAGTTGAGACAATACAAACTGCTCCATGTTTCAATGCAAGCGCTTTTTTCCCTCCGCGGAGTCATCTCGGTAATCTTGCACAGAGAAGGCCTGGGACTCCGGCAATGAGGTGGAGACGTTGAACCTGAAAAAGAGCGGCGCAATGGACAGCCAAGACTGTTCAGGAATGTTCAGGAATTATTTTTAGGGGATGGAGAACATTCACGAAGTTCATGAACGTCCATCCCTCATCCAAAAACAGATCCTGAACATCTTGGAGTGCTGATCTGGGCGATCTCGCTGCTATGTTTTCCTGGGTCCGAGATGTGAACCTCTTCTGATCTTCAGAAACTCCGAGCTGACTCTGGAACTCCTCAATGGCACGGAGAAACCTTCCGCATCTGTCCCGTCAGTTCACAGGTCCCGCGGTGGCCGTCCACGAAGGCAGCCACGAGTCTCAGGATCTGCAGCTAGGCGAAAGGTCGAGCTTTCCATGGCAATGTGCTGCGAAGCCGCAGCACATTGCAACGGGACCTTTTTAGTGCCCCCACTGGCCTGCTACAACTCATCTGGTGCGAGCGGGCACAATTGAATAGCATGCTAATCAAAAACCATCAAAAGCCAATTCCTTCTGGAGGTTCCCAATGTGCCCTCACCAAGTTGCCTGTGCGAGCTGCCTGGAACGCAATGTGAGTTGTGACTTGTGAAAAACCATGAAAAAACCAAGGTGAGATTTCTGTCCCATGGCAATGTGCTGCGAAGCCGCAGCACATTGCAACGGGACCTTTTTAGTGCCCCCACTGGCCTGCTACAACTCATCCGGTGCGAGCGGGCACAATTGAATAGCATGCTAATCAAAAACATTCAAAAACCATCAAATCAAAAGCCAATTCCTTCTGGAGGTTCCCAATGTGCCCTCACCAAGTTGCCTGTGCGAGCTGCCTGGAACGCAATGTGAGTTGTGACTTGTGAAAAACCATGAAAAAGCCAAGGTGAGATGGCATCCAGCAAGCAAACACCGCATTCTATGTCAGCATTTGGATCTTTAAAAGTCTTTGTGCCCAAAGTCACCGGTAAGAAGTCTTAAACACCACAGAACATCGGTATTTAAAAAGCGAAGCAATCGCCAAGACCACAAGGCCAAGTAACTCACCAAGCTTTGCCCAGTTTCCACCACTCTTCACCATCCTAAAACCTCTCAAGTTCCCTTTCAACATTGCCACACATTAAGGTAAATCACCCATTTCAAGGACAAAAACCCATCACATGCCCATAAATTGGCGATCAAAAACAATTTAACATCTCATATTCCACCAAATTCCCAAGACCTAAAACACCATAAAATGTCATTAAAAAATATTAAAAAACATAGTTAATATATGTTAACATCCCAAAGCCAACCCAAAGATCACCATCCAGGTCTCACCTTCTGGCCGCTGGATCTTCACCGGCTTGATCTGAAAGATATCACAATTGGGGCTTAGAATTTTCATTCAACATTGCCATACCTTGGAGAGTTCAAGTGGTTAAATCACCCATTGTCAGGCTCAACTCATCTCAACTCTCAGATTGTTGGATATGATGATATGCCATTAGATTCCCATTAGATATCCACATCTTTGATTGGTAACCATGTCAAAGCCCTATCTTTGATGCTTAAACCAGCCTTTTTCCATAAGCCCTACGTTTTTGTTCCCTCAAAAACACCAAAACTGGGCAGCCAACTCCCGGGTTTCGCGGGTTTCGCTACCCTCTTGTAATCTAACAGTTCGCTATGGAACATTATCATCAAACAAAAAACGGTAAAAGATCGAACTAAAGGTTATAAGTTGGTTTAGATTCGCCCCAATAACTATAGTTATTTGATGTTATTTGCGTACCATAAACCATAGTGAAATTGGAGTTATATTCACCAACTGAACGCTATCGTAAACGGGGGCCCCACTTGGTAAACCACCATGGTGGCACCCACCATCTGCTGAGTGGCTCCATTGCTGGGCATGACGTTGAGCTCCAGAACCTGAGCCTCCCGGAGTCCCTTGGACTTCTCGCCATCCTGGAGATTTGGAGCTTAAAACATGGTAAATTTCGATGGTTTATAGCAACCAATGGTGGAAAAAAAACATTGGGAATTGTTGAGGGATACCTTTGTTTTGCACTATAGGTGTTTTGTTTTTGGATTGAAGGTTTTTTTTTTTAAGACAGGAAACCATGGTTTTTACCGGATACCTAGAGGTGGGTGGGGAAAAATGGGGATTAAGCAGCAAATCTCTGGGATAATTGTGGATCAACATGGGATGGCTGATTTTTCCATGGCTAGTTCACCCAATTAATTGCATACATGTATATATATAACAATTATGATTATAGTAATAATTAAAGTAATAATAAGAATTAGAATTATTATTATTATAAAATAATGTGTGTTACATTAAATTATACATATGTTATATATATATAAAATATTATACATAATATATATTACATATATATATATATATACATATTTATGAATATGTACCTCAGTTTAAAAAAAACAATCGTCGAATCAACAACTTGTAATGGCAACATCTTTTTTTGAACCCAGGACTTTGAATCAAGTGCCAACCCTGCAAAACGACATAAGACGACTCATGAAGCGCGGCTTGGGAGACTTACCCAACGATTTTGAACCACGAACCATGTTCTGAGCCACCTCTCGAGGAGATTGTGGAACCGGAGCTGTTTTTTTCAATAATGTCCTTTTGGTAAAAATAGAGGGGCCGGGGGCTGGTATACCATCTGTCATCAAACTTACCTGTTGTTAAAAGGGGTAAACGTTCAAACCCTTCTATTGATCAACCAACGAATGGGAAAAGGACATCTATCTGGGTAAATTACAAAACAATCACCAACCTGAAACGTTGGTAAATATCTGGGATGATTCCTCTTAAACCATGATTATATTTTACCCAGTATGTTTTTTGGAACATTCATACTGGGTAAACACTGGGTCATCCACTGGATCACTGGTTCATGGTCATCCCCCAGAAGATTCGACCAATAGTTCACCAATCACGGGCTGTTCTCGTCACATCACAGTGAACAACAATCTATTTCAGCTGTTGTCAGTTCTACCTAAAATCTGAAGAAACCAAGTCCATACCCATATGAAACACCTATTCATCATATTCATCCATTCATCCCATAACAAAATCCCATTCTAGGTCACATAGACGTCATTTTCCCCATATTTTATGGCAAGGATTCAGGATTTGAGGTGCCACCCGGTTGGCACCCGATAGGCACCTGCATATAGTGATAGGATTGGACGCGGGCACCCACCTGCATAGCTGACCGTGAAGAGATAAAAAAAACAACACATGGTGCTACTTGGACCACTCATCTCAAACATGTTGTCTAATTATATGTCATAAATTTATAAACCAAAAAGGCTGTTATCTACGCATTATAAACATAAATATTTCAATTATAATTAGAATGAAGTGAATTAGCATCGCAATCCAAAGTTTCAGGGGCGGACATGGAAAAATGTTAAACCCCAACAACCAAATATGTGTCGTCTTGAGTGTCTTCATCTTGGGCGGCAAGCGTTCAGTATAGAATTAATATTTCAAACATGTTCAAACTGATTGTGTCCCTTTCTCCAGCATTTGTGTTTCCCAAAACATGGTTCAAATAGGAATTCTGAACAGGAAATCTCACCATATTTGGTTCAAATAGGAATTCTGCACAGGAAATCCGCAAATCCCAAGACATGGGTTGAGGCAAACAGCCATGGCTGTATGGCTAAAAAGGCCTCGATGATGGAGGGCGCATCCACACCCCATTGTTTCCGTGCCACCTCAGCGGACCCCGCCATGGGATTCCATAGGATTCATGAAGAAATTCAGAGATACCCGGCCTGGTAAACAAACAGTTTGCTATGGAAAAACACAAATTTTAATAGGTAAACCATCTATAAATGGAGGTTTATCCTCTAGTAAATATACAAAAAGATATGGAAAGATCCACCAGTTTTAAGTTCGGTAAATCAACTATTAAACTAACTATAGGTAAATCACCATCTGCTAGTTAAAGGGTAAATCGACTATTTCTATGGGCCATTGTCCATAGCTTATGTTAAATTACATAAAATTACCAAAGTGATCCAAAGGGAAAGTCGTGGATTGTTGACCCTCCCCTATGACGTAATGACCATGGCATTATGGATGCCCTGAAGATAAAGAAAGTTGCTGGGGAAGACGTTCCCATCAGTTCACCCCCAAAATCATGGAGGACGTTCCCACATGAAGCCCTTAAGCTGAAAAAACCAAGGTTTACAGGTAATTTAAGCTATGGACAATGGCCCAAAGAAATAGCTGGTTTACTAACCTGAGCAATTTCTTCTAGGTCTTATACTTATACTGTGACACATTTAGTCATGTGCTGGTCTCTGAAGAAGACTTCGGTGGAAGAATCGTCTCAGAAGCCAGAAAGAGCAGCAGCTTGAAGCAGGGAACAAAATAAGAAGTGGTTTATAGTTATAAAATTGCAGTTTTCACTAAACCGACTCAACAGTCACCCAGGTTAGTTAACATATCCATTCATATTCATCTGTATATCCATTAATCTGGGTAAATTGTAATATTTCACTAACCTGAATCTTGCGGCCATTTGGGGATGATTTCCCATGAATTAACCATAATTTCCAGGGTTCGGGAGAACAGTGAGGTCGTTATAATTTACCAAGATTAATATAGTATGTTAGTATATTACAATGGAAAATGCTCTTAAAATGGATGGTTTGGGATGATTTGTGGGTACCATGTTAGGAAACCCCCTGTATTAGTATCTGTGGTCTTCTCATATATAAATATTAAATCTATTATATCGTATATTATATATATGATTATGTAAGAACCATTAATAGATTCATGAACCCCATGATACTTTCCCAATGTTTGATGATGTTCTCCCAGATTTTCCCCAATATTTATAGGTGATGTTCTCCCTTTAAACCCTCCATTTCTATAAGAGTTTGCCATATTTGGCATATAGACACCAATAAACACCATTAACCATAGTTACACATATATATATTATGTTATACGCATATAATGTGTATATATATATACAGAGTTATGTATATATATAGATATAACCCCCATAAACGTCCATAAACCATAGGACTTTCCAATGGTCCTAAACGGATTTTCCTATGGTCCTAAACAAAACCTCGTTGACCCGAGCCATCCCAAGACCGCAAAAAACCAGCCAAAACTGAGCTCGGCCAACTCGTTGACGCCGCTGCTGAAAGACTTGTTGGAGACCACCCATGTGCCCAACCTGAGGGAATCTGGGAATAGGGACCCATGATTTGCTGTAGATAGGGTAGATATGAGTAGATATCGGAGCCCAACAGGCCCATGATATGGAGATCATTTTGGAGATCAATTTTTGGTGTTTACCCTGAAAAAAACAATATGAAACAAATACCAATCATGATGGAGATTGGTATATCTCACCCCGATGGTAGAGATATTATATAAACATGTCTTGCTAGATATTAAACATTATGAACTATGAGCACTACCGACAGCTTGAGTTGGGGCCCTGGATGAGAAAAACATACAAACGCAAAGCATTGGATGCCGTCAGAAAAAACTTGAATGCGCATCCCACTTAGTAGCTGGTTTATGACCCATATGCCACACACACACACATATAATATATATATATATTTATAGAGACATTGATACGTCGAGACATTCAAATATTCCATACATCACTGGGGTATAACCCATTTGCTAAGTGTGATGCACCCACAACGAATGACTTCTGGAAAATGCACACTTCTTCAAGTCAGCTCTTTTCCCCAGCTTCGGGTGGCGTCCCTGGCCCTGGCTAACTTGCTAAGCAAGTTAAACCACTGAGAATTCGTGGCATAATCCTGCAAAGGATTTTCCATGACTTTCCGATGGATTGTTTATATCATGTTCATCATTTTCCATAATCCATTTCCTATCCATAGTTTCATCATAATCCATAATCCATTTTCCATATAATGTTCATCATTTTATATAGTTTTTCCATCATTTTCCATGGTTTTCCATAGTTTTTCCATAGTTTTTCCATGGTTTTCCTATCCATTTCCTCTTCTGCACAACTCCAACGACTTCGCTTCGCTTCGTCCCGGCAACGAAGCGTTCGAACTCCTCCAGGGAGACCTTCTGATCGTGGTCCAGATCCTAAAACGCGACGGGACCGTCCCAGCATGGGATTCCTTCAAGGTGGCCCCATGTGATGCTTTGAAAGGATCTTTTTGGAATTTTCAAACATCCAATCCTTAGTTACTATGGTTTCGATACCCAGGTTACTAGTTGCATCTAGTTACTAAGGGTCTATAAACCATAGTAACCAGATGTAGCTAGATGTAACTAGTTCGATCTATCATAAACCCCATTGAAATTGGAGTTTTAACCAACTTAGTGATTCCGAACTGGGAAACCACCTGGTTATAATGGGCATGCGATTTCCTAGTCATTCGGGGGATGACCATCCCAATGTATGCGTATATCCAAGTTTTGACCGACCGTGGCACATGCGATAAACCAGAAAGAATATTTTATCTTTAATTAATGTGGACAGGATATGTTATTGCATTTACAGTAAGACACCACGTATTTTAATACAACCATTTTTGATATGCTATCAGTTGGGAAACTCCTAGTAGCCCTTTGGCTTCCCATTTCATTGGGAAGATGAATTCCCATAGCTCCTTAGCCTCCGTTCACTATCAAATCGAATCTATCCGCAACTCCCCAGATGGAAGAATTTGATTCTGGACATGGATGGAAATGGGGTATCTCATCCAAACAAAATCTTGTTCAGCCAACTTGAAATAAGATGAAATAAACCCATTTCGGGGAATGTTTCCAGTGGTTGCAGGAGGTTGCAATCGCACAAAAATTTGGACACCCTGACGAAGCATAGGGGCCAACATCATCACGGGTGAAGCGAAATCTCTCCCCTATGCTGCAGAAGTAAACGCTCCTTGCCCAAAACTGGACATGACTACTCCAAACAATCCCTGAAATTCGCCAGATGTTACATGAGTGGTATAAGGATATATAGAGATTTAATTTTGTATATCCACTTGCACCCCAGGTCACCCCAGGGCTGTAGCCCACTTCAAACGATTTATCCTGACATCATTTTTTTTCGTCCCAGGAAACCAGTGCAGCCGAGACTCCATGACCATGGCCTCCTCCGTCCCCCAACCTATGTATGCACACATCCTCAGTATTTATATCTGGCTGGTGGTTGACCTACCCCTCTGAAAAATATGAGTTCGTCAGTTGGGATGAGTATTCCCAATATATGGAAAAATAAAAATCATGTTCCAAACCACCAATCAGATATGGATCAACCACCAACCTGAGGAGCGCCACCTTGGGGTGTCCTAGGCCAAAAACATTCCCTTGGGCATCAAACAGCATGGGAATTAAACCTGGAGATTTTCCCGTAAAACCAAATACCATGATATTGGACTTGGATGGACATGGTGATTTTCCATTATGATCCCTCTGAACCTAGCTGGACGCCAATGGATGACCGATCCAATTAAAATTGTCAGTTGTTTACTTGTTTAGATACATTCAAGATCATTCAGGTACCCTCTGGTAATTTAACATAGCTATTGAAAATTGCCATTTATAGTGATTTTTTTCCCATGAAAAATGGGGATTTTCCATAGTTATGTTAGTTTACCAGGCCGGGCATGTTGAAATATATTGAAACATGCGTTCAACTCATCCAAGATCTCTGCAGGTCCGGTGTTTCAATCCCACTTCTTGTTCGTGCGATGTGGCCAAGTCAAAAATTTACCCTCTGATAATCAACCGTGGCAATGTGTTTTTTTTTAAATAGATTGTGGTTGTTGCATTTATGGTGGTTGCATTGACATGTTTGATTACCCAAGGGCATTAAAAAAAAAATCCCACGGCTGGTGCCAAGCATCAGTTTGAATTCCTGGGTGTCCAGTTGCTTCGAATCGTCATGGTCAAAACGCCGGAAGGCATCGCGAATCTGCAAAGGGCTCAATGTCAGAATCACAACGCCAGAAACCCTGCTAAATATATAAATAACACACACATATATATATAATTACAATATAATATAACATAATATAGTGTAATAAAAATAGTATAATAGAACAGAAATTACAAAACAATCAAATAAATATAGAAAAATCTATATACTATTCTATGGATATTTTGTTTAACAAAGAACATACATTACATTGCATAACATAGCATTCCATTACATTACATTGCATTCCATTACATTACATATATATATATATATGTGCACATACATAGTATACCATACATGCTTCTGCTTAGCATGTATATAATTACAAATATATACATAGATGTCCCCAAAGAGATAGAAAAGGTCGATTATTCACGAGTTTAGTGCATTTGACTTGTCTATCCTTTTGAGGGGCTGCTATATATATATATATGTGTGTGTACATGCATATAAGATCCCCAAACAATTTTGAGGCGTTGTGAATACAACTACAAATAAGCAAATAGCCTTTGAAAGTGGAGGGCAATGAGCCAAAACAATAAGTTCAAATCAGACATAAAGAAGTGTGATTTACCCTCTGGAAATTTAAATAACATATGGCAATGGAAAGTACAAAATTTATAGATTTATAGATGATTGACCTATATATTATTATGTTTTATTAAATATTCCAATTTTCCACAGCTGTTTTGAAAATCAGCGAAGAGTGGTCCTGCCACAGCCCAACTTCCAAGGCTCCCAAGGAAGCCAACTAGTGTGCATAGAAGAAATCCTGCACTACCTTGGATGGTTGAAACCCTATAAATAATGGAATAGACCACCTATCAGCTGGTGCAGGATTTCGGAACCATCCACTGTATGTCTCAAAAGTGAGCCCAAAATTTCATGAATCGTCAAAAGTGGACCAGCACCGTGGAGAGTCGCTCTTCAGCCTTGTCCCGTGATGGTGAAAGCCCACCATTTTGGACGACCCGAGATCCAAGACTGGGATCCGACTGTTGACTATTTGGCAGCATCCCAAGCCACGGAAAATCAGACAACCTGCCGTCCTGCAGCTTGTGACCATGACATCATGACATCTGTGAAAAAAAAAAACGTGTTTCCAGGGCCAATCTCATCCCTGATCCAGAGGATCTTTTTCCAGATTCCATGGTTCCTGGAATATCCTGGGGGTATTGAATAAAGGAACAGAATAAAGGAACAAACAAACGTTTTTCACCGAGGTAAATATCTGTTGAATGGACCCCCCAAGCTCGGTTCGCCTGCGCGAGTTCATATTCCTCAGTGCATGTGAGCGGCAGGGTGGCATGTGTTTTAAGATGAATGATTCCATCCCAAAACTGCCTATGAGTCATTGAGCTCACGTGGGATTCTTGACATCAGAAATCTATCAGTTGGTGGTTGCGGAATCATCCCGAATTGGTTAAAACAATCCGAAAACACATATTATCATTGAAACCGCCAATCAGTATATGATATGATTCAAAGTAATTATAGGTTTCACCATCAAATTATGTGTTTCTTTTTTGGGCATTTTCGGGTGCCCTTTTTTACGACAAGTTCCTAGAAATACAAATGAGTGGTTTTCCAGCAAGCCACGGTTGATTTCCGGATGGTACGTTTCCAACTTTGCCACTGTATTAAGTATGGAGATGGGGAACCACCACATATCACCAGATATATCGCCAACATGTCACCGAGTGCACACACTTGGCAATCATTCTACAAAAACTATTCAATCGTGACCATCATCCCAGGTATCGAACATGTATCTGAAACACCCACCCAAACAAGCGTATCCAAATACATTTGCTGGGTGCACTATAAGAAGGCTACACTATAAAACATAATATATACCTGGACGCGATCCACCAATCCTCGCCCTTCCTGAGCACCTGCTCTCTCCATCCTCATCCTTGTCATCATCCGTAAGTATATTTGTACTCACGCAATCTCACGCATATGTATAGCAAACATTGTATGAATATAAAATCATTAGATTAAATGTAACATATATATATATGTGCGCATCTCTCTATATCTCTCTCTTACATTCTCTTGTCGCATACATATTATATGTGTTTCTTTAAGCAAGGAAGAACAGTCCCCTCCACTGCCCATAGCGAAGCCAGTCTCCAAGCTGTTTAGCACACGCTCCAAACAGCCCTCGGCTTCTTGGGTCTTTTTGGCCAACCTCGGCATCGCTTGAAGAGGCGGGGGTGAAAAACAGCTCCAAACTATGACGCTTCATGGGCTTGATTTTTATTTTTTAAATGCACTTACAGAGTATGGTGTTGACATGGTTTTATACAAATACAATCTTAGCATGGTTCCAAAACTTAGCGACATCGTTTTAATCAAGTTGTTGATAGGTTCAACAACTGATTGGTGGGGAGATAATATCGGCAAATTTGGATTTTTCCTGCGATAATGACAAACAAAATATATGTATATTAATGGGCATTAATCGGATTCCCTGGTCCTTAACCAACGTAAATGCTGAGAATCAACAAAAAATCGAAAGCAATCTTTCAAACCCCTTTTTGGCACGGTCGAGCTGTTTGTTGGATGTCAATTTAAGGTATTCCCAAACGAGATTTACCACGGATTTCCCAAAACTTAGATCAAGAGACATCAAGAGACTGGGTTCACTTGCTTAAAAGACAAACCGTTGGTCATTACAAAGTGGGCCCCAAAAACGATAGCTAAGTTGGTTCATAACTCCAATAACTATATGCTTTATGATACCCAGAACTATCGTATTCATGGGGTTTATAAACCATCTTATAACTGGGGGGGCCCCACATTGATAGAACTAGAAAAAACGAAAGAAACCTCAGCCGGGACCCAGTAAATCGGAAATCGGCAATCGCGGCTTCCAAAGATCACCCTCTGGGAAACCATGATTCGGCACCCAAAATGGTAATTTAACATACCCAGATGCTCCATGGTGCTGGAATATTTACCTACACCAAAATGGTCATTTCGGTGGTAAATATTGGTAAATATTGACCACACCATGGAGCATATGGGATAGCTATGCCCAAAACGCACCATCTGCCAATAGGATTCATTAATAGGTATGAATAGGCAAGTCATCTATCAACGCTCAGTTTCTTGCAACATGGCCGGTACAAATAACCGAGGTCGATTTATCTGCTCAAGCTGACATCATGGCAGTTTTCATGTGAAATTGAAAGATGCAATTTCATCACCCCCCAAATCCAAGCCTTGCGGTCTGCATTCCTAGGCTTACCATCTGGTTATTTAACATAGCCATCGAAAATCATCATTTTTAAGAACGGTAAACCATCTATAAATGGGCCATTTCCCATGGCTATGTTAAATAACCAGAGGGTATATAATGAAGATCATGACAGTTTTGGTAAGTAATCCCATCCCCTCATATTCAACCACACCCTCAGTGGTTCAAATATATGGACATCCCCTAGTGCACCACGGTTTTCAATTGGCGGTGTTTCATGAGGCCTGGGATTGTCCTCACTTTACTGCTTCTTGTAGACTTTCACCTTTTTAATGCTCCTATCATTGCGCTCATCATATATGGAATACAAAAAAACAATGGAATACTATGGAAAATTAAGCACTTGAAACCAGCAAGCAAAATGCGCCATGGTCAAATCACCATGCCAAACAAAAAAGTTATCATTTGTAGATCATTTGCCCAGGGAAACCTATAAATATCCATATCAATATATATATACATACACACACATATATATATATATATATGTGTATGTATATACATATCTATCAAGTTACAGTTGGTTCTAGCCCGCTGCCAACCTTAAAACCACCATTACGGCCTTTTCAGTTACCGGGCCACGCGAACTCTCGGCATCTGCGCACCCAGTACAGCAAGGGATGTGGGGCAAACTCCTTGGTGCCGTCACGTGCCATCGATCCCTTCCCTCCAGGCGGCGTGAAAAATGGGCAGCATGTCAACCAATCATTCCAGTGGAAACACGATAGCAACAGGATTATATCTCTCTCTAATGATATACGGATATATATATAATTATATCATTATATAATTATATACATATGCATGCATATATATATGAAAGTAGCATCATAGTCATATGTCCCAGTGATGTTTGCCCAGGGCTCGCCCAGTTATTAGCCAGGAACTGTAGAATACTTAATAACTTAAAAACTTTTTAGATGCCAGTTTCATGATAATACACCAACCAACCTGCTCCAACCTGACACGTCTGACGAAGATATTCCAAACTACACATTCCCAAACATTAAAAACATGTACCCCACAATGTCCCTTACGGACTCTCTTGCTCTTGCAAAAGAAAACCGCATGGTTGTGAACTCCCCGAAGGAAATGGAGGTTTTTAGCAAAATTTTCAGCAAGCCATGTTTGACTACAGATATAGGCAGTCACTACAACCACGTTGAACACCTGTTTGGGATGAACATGTTTTGAAAACGCTGGCAGACACCCACAAGACAAGTTTCAGTTCCAGTTGGCTTCAGATACGGGTGATCCTGGCATTGCTGCGGCAGAACCTGCATGTTTCTTCAGCTTAAAGTCTGTTCCTGGATCAAAATCAGCCCACACATTCACAATGAGCTTACATTCTTTTTGTAGGTCAATGTCCCAATCATGCAAAACCACGCTAGGGGGGAAAAACAATAAAAAACAAACACCACATATTATTCATGGTAAATGGTGGATCCCCAAAATGGATGATTTATAATGGATGATTTATACTGGAAAATCCTATTAAAAATGAATGATTAAATCCGCCATTTTTGCTGGTACATTCTCATTGCTGATACATCGTCCGACGTCGCGACGTACGGCTGATCCCAGATGATCCCAGCAGCACGGTCCACCATGTCTGCTGCTGAAAATCCCTTTTTCGTTGGCGAAAAACATGGCAAAAATTCCAGGAATTTTGATGCGCAAGCAGAAAGATCCCAAGATTTGGAAGTCAGTTTTCAGGTTAAAAACATATAAAAACACAGATAAGAATGCAGAACATCCACGAAAATCCTGGTTATGCAAATTCCCAGTTGTTGGCAAGATATGGTCAACTCCTAAGTTTTTAAGTTTTCATAGAAAATACGATGACATCCACACTTGATCTTGTTGCTCCAACACGGTTAAATTCCATATGTAAACCATATATATAGCCCATATAACTCAAATATAAATGAATATATATATATATATATATACTGCATTTATATATATATAATTACATATATACATATTATGTAAAACCCACATGTGGCATTTAATTTGGGTGAACATCCAATTTTGGATGGTTGATTTTTTCCCAATTTTCGATGGCTGAAAAACATGGCGCCTCTGCCAACTTGGTGAGTCCCGCCACCACACCTAGCGGCACCCCGTGACCGTTTCGAAGGTGACGATGATGGAAGTGGGTTGCTCAAGGGATAGATAGATAGATAGATAGATAGATAGATAGATATATATATATATATATGGGGATGGGTCAAAACCCTATCCCCCTGGTGAACATCAAAATAGCTGGTAAATGGATGTTCATCCCCCTAAAAATGGTATTAATAGGTATTGATCCATACCTATATATATATATACATAAATGGGATAACACACTTGGGAACACTATTCGTGACTTAGTCTTAATAGTTGACTTATTCTCCAGGCTTACTGACCAGCAACCAAGCGAAGATTGGATAAATTGCATGATTCCTGGGGCATTCTTTTAAACAATATGGATACACATGGATACTAATCTATACTAATCTGGTTGGTGGTTGACCTACCCCTCCGAAAAATATCAGTATAAGTTGGGATGATTCTTCCCAATTTATGGAAACATGGGAAAAACAATTCATGTTCCAAACCACCGACATCACCAACCAAATATGGATACTAATTCATGGCATCTTCAGAAAGTGGTCCAAACCACCACCCTTAGGGTCGGAAGATGCTACCGCCAAGTGATCGCCTCACAGGGCTATCCACCAGCAGACTGGTTGGTGGTTTCAACCCTACCCCTCTGAAAAATCATGGAGTTCGTCAATGGGAAGGATGACATCCCATATATGAACTGGAAAATAACAAAATGTTTGAAACCACCAACCAGATAATATACTATTATCCCATATAACTATGGAAAATCACAATTTTTAATGGGAAAATCACCATATAACTATAAAAATGTTTGAAACCACCAGCAGAATGTGTGATGAAAAGCAAAGGTTTTTTCGTGTCGCCAGAGTTTTTCTGCAGTGTCGCCACCGATTCCTAGATATTCGGAGGTTCCTGCAATTCCATGGGGATACTATTGGATTTGCTTACCCTCTGGTAATGACTAACATAGCTATTGAACATGGCCATTTATAGGGAGTTTTCCCATGAAAAATGGTGATTTTCCATAGCTATGTTAGTTTACCAGAGGGTAAGGACTCCCCCCCCAAAAAAAACAGAAAACAGTCCCGGTGCTTTTCCATCGGGAATTCAACCCATCAACTCAGCTCCAGTCGTAGACTTCTAAGGCTTAAAAATGGCGTTTCAGCACCTTACCTGATTTGGATAGAGAATACAATCCCCCACCCCAAAACACCAATCACTAATCTTCAGGACCCCAACAAAAACTAAACTAATCCCTCTAGATGACCAAGTAGTTGATTACAAGAAGAACATATCTTCAGCAAGAACATCACAATACAAACCTCCAGCAAAAAAAACAAAACAACCTCCAGATATCTCCCATTAGCATCCATTAACCAAACATTTGGGGGTCATTTACATCATTCCCGTCATAGGACTATAACCTGCCAGCCTGACCTGACCTGCCCCCGACCTGAAAGTGCAGCATCGCCCACAGTGCTTCCCATGGCATAGATGAACTCTTCATAGCTCACACCCGTCCTGAACAATGGCCCGGAAATTGCTTAAGGAACGCTCCCCCGGAAAAAAAAAAACGAATGTTGGTAGAACAATAATAAACCATCCCCAAATTCACAATAAATAGGTGGTATGTCTACCATTCCCAAATGAGTGGTTTATGAAGTTTATGATTGGTTCACCCATTATATAGAGTCCCAATTCCTGGCGTTTTCCCATTGGATTTTGTTTTCGAAAAAACACCTAAAACAAACCCATGGTGGCCCAGCCCTTGCTACGTCTATCCATGGATCCACCCGCAGATATGTTCATGTTCAACGGGCACCATGAATGAGTAGGAAAATGATGACTCAGACCTCTCCACGGAGCCGAACGGTTCAATCCCCTAGTTTATCAGGTATTCTTTCTAAAAGAGAGGTTGACATTACCATCTGGCTGTGACTAACATAGCCATGGAAAATCACCATTTTTAAAAACGGTAAACCATCTATAAATGGGCAATTTTCCATGGCTATGTTAGTCATAACCAGAGGGTAACCATTCATCCTAATATGTCCTTTTTCTGGCTCCATGGTGATATGGGGCCCCCTTTGCAGAGGGATTTTCTGGGTTTCCAAACCCAGAACTTAAAACCACCACTGCTTGGACGGATGTGGTTCGTAAATTTTAAATGATCCTACCACTACTAGCTGAATAACGGATAATCCGTTGGGAAAATGCCGGCTAAAATTTACTATAATGATCGCTCTATCTATAAGATTCGGTCATTGCCCACAATAGCACACATCTCTATACACACTAATCATGCTTAGTGCAGAATTCTATTTAAATCAGATAATATAGCGGCTTATAGCCCATTATATGCTACTGACATCTATTGACAAGCGGGCCATATGCATTCAAGGAAGACAGTCTGCCAAGTTTCCCGTGACCGCCGCTACAGCAAGTTCCCATGGCGACAGAACCGGCGTTCTTTCGAAGAAATCGCACCAAAAAAATATGCGATGAACTAGTTCATCAGATTTAGGTTGCTAAAGGCATGGGTTATTTGACATATTCAGGTGTTTCCACTTGAAACAAGCACATCCCTACTAGATATGAAGCCGCCAAAGCGTCAATTGCTGTCTTGGTGGATTAGGCTTAGTGAAAAGCCACATCTATCCCAGCAAAATTCCATGTTGGTTACATCACGTTCCATCAATCTTTGTTTTTGCTTCGCCACTATATATACTTTATACTATTCTCCCAAGCCGCAGGAAAAGAGATTGTCGGCGCAAGTTGAGTGGAACAAAAGCCGGCGAGCCCTTTGCAATAAAAAAACGGGTCGGATATATATATATATACACTATATTAAATACATATTAAATATATTATATAATATTATATTATATTATATTATCTTATATTATATTGTATTATATTAAATTATATTACATTATATTATATTATATTATATTAAATTATATTATATTATATTATGTTATATTACATTATATTATATTATATTAAATTATGTTATATTATATTATATTGTATATTATTATATTATATTATGTCGTATTATATTATATTGTATTATATTATATTGTATTATATTATATTGTATTATATTATATTATATTGTATTATATTATATTATATTGTATT
>Ga0126342_10000913_pt1 | contig 37552 bp, 36 predicted proteins | sample Cyp1metagenome_FD_92528 | JGI IMG/M metagenome (GOLD analysis project Ga0126342, IMG submission 92528) | Coral microbial communities from Lord Howe Island, Old Settlement Bay, Australia - Cyphastrea 1 metagenome | ecosystem: Host-associated > Invertebrates > Cnidaria > Coral ... | reverse complement strand
TTTTGAACAATGATTGTAATATGTTGTAATATAGTGTAATATTATTGTGATATTTGTAATATTAATTGTAATATGATTGTAATATTTTGAACAATGATTGTAATATTTTGTAATATAGTGTAATATATTGTGATATGTGTAATATATCGTAGTATATTGTAATATATTGTAATATAGTGTAATATATTGTAATATATTGTAATATATTGGATACTGTGACAAATAAACTGCCGATATTAGTGGACCAAAATATTACTGTAACCAATTGGTATATAATTTATTGTGATATTCAATACTATTCAAGATTGAACATTTCATGTACACTATATATATAATATATGTATACACCAATAATTACCGGTTGGTACCAATAGCAGTAGTTCAATCAAAAACTACTGTAATACTCGGTGGCGGGTGATTTCTTTGTTCCACTCAACAAATGCGATGATGAAATCCATTGACGAGCATATCGTTCGGGGGGTTGAAACCTCGAACCAGACTACCAATCTTAACCAATAGTAACCTATATATAGTACCAATATACCAATATTACCTATATACCTATATATAAACCCTACCCACAATTACCAATTCAATAAATATGCAGACTCTTGGAGGAACAGTTAATCATTCCAGTTGTCCAGTTCGGTTATATCAATTGGGCTCTCTTCTGGGTTTTTCGTCGGCTGATCCTTTGAGGAAGTTGCTCCATAAGAGTAACATGTTTTTTGTGAGGAAGGTGAATGCAAGCCAGATACCCTCTGGTAAACATACAAAAAGCTATTGAAAATGGCCATAGACATAGTGGATTTACCCATTAATAGCATGGTGATTTTCCATAGTTACGTTAAATTACCAGAGGGTATTCTATCGATCTTGAACCCGGCAGCCAGAGTTGCCAAGACATCTAGTCACTTTCCTATTTGGCCGCAATCCTTTGAAAGACATCTTCGGCACATGTTCCCATTTGTTCCTTGATCAGTTGGCACTCAGACATACCTCTTCGTGACCCATAACTACTTGGTGGTTTGGAACATGTTTTATTTTTCCATGTATTGGGAATAATCATCCCAACTGACTTTCACATTTTTCAGAGGGGTAGGTCAACCACCAACCAGCATAAAGACGGGATTTCCCTCCTCAAAACGCTCTACAACCCTAGGTGGCATGAAATGATGGAGACCTCAGTGACCTTCCCACAGATGCTTCAGATGGCCCAACAATTCAGCATTGGGAATTAGTGTGACCTTAATCGACCATCATAGCCATAATAGCCTTTAAATGAGTATCATAACTCATAAAAATTAGAACCATTACAAAAATAACAATCATCATTACAACACCGTCATCACCATAATAACGACTACAACCATCTACATAATGATTAAGGATAATAATCATAAAAAGAAACTATCATAAATCATAATTTAACCATTCTAAACGATTTTGGTGTATTCAGTACAATATTACACTGAATATCCGTAATAATCCTTAGACATCACAACCACTATATAGTATTCATGCATGAACGCCTGGGAATTCGCTTCCGATCACCAGGAGGAACGCATGGAACTGCTGGCCTTCCGTCCCAAGACAGCGGACACCGATGGAGAGGATAGCTCGAGTCCATCTCGATGGCTGTGGGATCCAGGGATGGGACCAATTTTTGTGGGTGATAGCAAGATAGAAAATCAAGTATGTAATCCGCCCTGATTTTGGAAGTGGTATTTAGATGTATTTAGATGTATTTAGTGTCTTCTAGTTTTTTTGGAGAGTAGGTTTGTTATATGTAAGCAGATTCATGTTTGGAAAGTCATGGAGTAGCTGAAGTTTTCGGGGAAGAATGCCTAATGTACTTTCTTGCGAAACAAGCCCTCGTATCATCAACTTGGAATCGAACGAATTCAAATTGCCTTGCAATTCTGAGGGCACCAGGGTGTTGCAAAGCTTGCCATTTGGAACACCGATTTCAAACATTCCAAATGCGCCTTGGCCCTTGGCTCTTGGCTCCAACGTAAATTTGCACAGGGCGCGGAAGACAATCGCACAAACCCATGTTCAAGACTGCGATATACTTCAAGTATCTTCAACAATACACAATGGTATAATTGGATACAATTGGTGTAACAGTGTAGCATCCATAGGTTTCTTACACTGTCTTACACACTATAAGTTGATATTTTTGTTCGCTTACCTTCCCTGCCCGTCTTGGAGGAGCCAGCGGAGCCGGAGGTCGACTCGCTAGCATCTGAGGCCGTGATGAAGCCCCTCCCGGTTTTCATTTTGAAAGTCCCCGTTGCATGGTCCCAAGATGTCCCAAGATGTCCCAGTTGTAGATGTGATTTCATCCCCTACGTTTTACCCATTGATCCCATTGGTTTCTCGGGTGTGCTTTGATCATCTTCGATCACCGGGATCACAGTCGAGCCCATTCGGTGCAGGTGCAAGAGCCGGTGCAGCCAAAGTCCACTCTCTCCACGGATGATTTTCTCATGGATATGGATTGGCGCCTTGGAGCTTGACCATGGTATACCCGTACACCATCGTACACCCCTATGTTCGGACCTGCCCACATGTTGGGTAGAAGAGAGAAAACCGTAGAAACGGCCTGTGTTAATTGTGGGTCGTTGAGCCATACCATGCCATACCGCATCCATATGGCGGTGCTCCAAATCATCGAGAACCCCAGGCGCCGCGGAAGCCGCAGTCCAAAGGTTTGCAATGTTGGCAGCAAGTGGAAGTCCTAGCAGCCAGGATTCTCGCATCCGAGTGGCGACCGATTGGCAGTAGGATCATATAGGACCCATGTTGACGGTGGAAAGATGTGAACAAATGAAGCGACAAGAGTTGCATCCTCAAGGGACTCAAAAAGCTTTTTCAACCAGACTAATTTGAACATTTTGAACCTGGATCACGTCCTGGATCATGCTGGTCATTGCTTTCGGGGGCTTGAAACGTCTGAGGTTGTCCTTTATGCTGGACGAAGCCCCATCAATTCCACAGTGGGAAGCTTGGAACACAGCAAACTCAGCCGCTGAACATCACTTGTGCCTGGGTATGGGATGGGATGCTTCAGAATCTGCCAGAAGTATCAGAATTAAACAGAATTAAAAGCCCTCCAAGAATCGGATTTTGGATGATTTTGGGTGTCATCCGATCTTTTGGGCATCCGATTTTGAACGCTTTGTTGCACACCAAGCCCCCCGTAGGAGCGAGGACGGCAGCTTTCGATCTTCTCGGGAAGTTCCCACCAGCGACAGGTGAGAGATGGGAAATTCAGGTGTTGACATGGGTCAACTCGGATGGTGTTGCTCCAATAGTTCAGGGTGTGTATACCCATCATGGGAAACATCCCAACCGAAATTGGGTGAACTATAATATAAGATTATAGGACTATAATAAATCTATAAGAGTGCTCTTTGCCAGTGGAACAGCCAGCATGTTGTGCTGCCGGTATCTATGGAGAACTGGATGACGGATGAGTGCAGCACTGTGATGATTTCTGAAGTTGATCAAATCTCTGTCAACTTGTGTATAAATGGGATGCGCGTGTCGCATGGGGTTTCAGTTTTGGGGTAACAACCACACATCAACTATACATATAACAATATAATATATATATATATATGTGTATATATATATATAAGATGTTTTCTATATAATAGATTTAGCTATAGTAAAAGAATCACTGCCTTTACTGGCTCACTTCTTGAATCATCCCATGAAATCTTCCTTTGGTCAGCCGGTCACCAGGCAGGAGCCAGAAAGCCCAACAGCCACAGATGCTTGGCGTAAATTTATGGGTAAGTTTCCCATCAAAGGGGATGTTCATCAATCCATTTTGATATAAAATCCTTAATGATAACTAATCATACATATATATATATATATTGATAGGGCTTAATTATGTTCATGATCATGAATATTGATTCATCACCCTATTTTCAGGTCTAACAGGGAGAATCCTGGTCATGATGGTATGATGACCATATCTTCCCAAAAAATTGATCATTGATCATGATTGATCATCGTTATTCCCACCAGCAAGTTGTGGCATGTTGTGGCGCAGGTTCCATTTTTCCAACTGATCTCTCGCAGGATGGCGGGATCTCCACACGTCCGGACAGCGCGCTGAGTGGCGCCGGCACCCGCCCCGCCAGCGCCACGCAGTGCCCGCTGAGCGGCAAGCGGCCGAAACGCCCGGGAAGCGCCGCAGGGTCCACGAGACCATCCAGTGCCGCGGATCTGGTGGCTGATGGTGGATGGCTTCACCCTGCTTCACTTTAAAAAAAGATTGGCCCAGAAAACAGATTACCAAAATTTACCAAAGATGTAATGCCTAAGATGACCAGATGACCACGTTTGGATAATTTCGTGGATGTATGCTTATTGCACTCGATTCTAGCTCGCACGGAAAGTTACGTGAAGAATTCCAATGGTTTTCTTTCCATCAGTTTGTGGCTGTTTCAAAATGAAGAATGTTCGACTACCGCTTCGTTTGCCTGCCATTCAAAGCACGGTACCCTCTGGTAATTTAACATAGCTATGGAAAATCACCATGCTATTAATGGGAAAATCCACTATTTCAATGGCCATTTTCAATAGCTATGTAACAAATTACCAGAGGGTATGTGAATTGAGGTTTGGAAAATACTCCAGCACTTGACCCCACAAGTATTCTGGGCCTCAGGTGGCACAGGCACTGCGAGTACTGCACCTTCCAGACCCTCCAGTGCCACACGCTGCTGGGAACATGTTGGAAAGGGATTGGCTGAAGCCACTATATGTTGATGTGGAAAATGATTATAATATCATATAATATGATATAATATAATATAATATATATAATATAATATATTAATATATATTATATATAATATATTATGTGTATGTATATATATATATATTAGGTTAGGGGTTTTACCTGATTTATGGACAAAGCATGACCAACGTCCCCCATGGTCGCTGTGAACCCATCCGAGGTCTGAGGGACCTCTTCTCGAGCAAACTCAGTCGCTTGAGGACCGGCCCCGTTGCGGTTTGCAGTTCGGGGCGGTCCTCTGATTTGCTGACGGTTCCATGGTGAAACACATGGGCACCTGTATCAAACAATTTTTTAAACACTGCCATAGATGAGCCGAAAAAGATGGTTTAACAGATGGTTTAACCAATGGAGATGGAATGGAGATGTGTGGCTGCTGATTTTTTCAGGTTTGCCGTCGTTGACTTGGCAAATCTAAAGATCCCATGCCAGGCCGACTTCTGCCCTGTCAAGATCTTCATCCTCCACCAAGCTGTCCTTGGAACCTGCACAAGGTGTGCTGACTGGGGGGCCTATAAACCCCATTAAATATAGTGATCTCAATTATATCTACTCGTACCATAAACATCCATAAACTAGAGTTATTGGAGTTATAAATCAACTTACCTATGGGGTCCCTCCTTGTACTATTCAGCGATTTGCAATTCTTGCTCCCGGGATGAATGTTGAATACTCTGTAAAGCAATGAAGATAGCAAGTGTCTTGTAACATATCTCCAGAGCTGCAGATTATTTGCACCTCATGCTCAAAACGTGGTGTTTGTGGAAGATTTACTAATCGTGTAGAGGAAAACACGCGTATGTGCATCATTTGCATCATTTGTATGGGGAAGAGGTTCATTTAGTGAATTCGACCATGCCAACCCGGTCGCGGTTCTCGCGAGGTGCCACAAGTCCTACCAATGCCGGCAACCTTGCGTCGTGGTTTAGCAACCGCCGCAACTTACTCACTGGAACTTGAGCGGTGGATAAGAAATTTTGTACATAGCCACTGGGCGCCCTTGGACCCCTGGCATTTCGCGCAGAGCTCCTTCCACTGAGTTTTTGGGTTTCATTTGCATATAGACCTGAAGACAAGAGAGAATTCTCGAATATTCTCGAACAGGATCTAAACAAATCTAAGCTGAAGTGTGACATCTGAACACGGATAATTTATGACGATGATGCTCCGGTTGGCGGCCAAAGGTGCGGCCGGGCCAAGTTCGTGATTTTTCCTAACGAACTTCCCGACCTCCGATGGATGTCTTGGGACTGCAGTTGACCTGCGCATTGGCTATGGTTGATGCAATTGGCTATGGCCCTCGAACTGAGATGAAGTTTATGACCCCCAGTCATGGCTAGTTAATTGGATGGTTTGTGGCATTGGGTAAACACCCTAAACTTACTGATTTCTACTATGTTTATGTCCAGATGTGCATGGTCAGATGCCACGAAGATAATGGAAGCCGCACATGTCCGGCAAAGAAAAATTAAGAAAAAGGTGTCCTGCTGCGCTCAGCAGTGATGTGTTTCCCATGCAAAAACAGTAGTGAGCTCATCCCGTCGAATTCAATTATTCACCAATAGACTTAAGGAAATTAAAATGGAATCCAAACATTGCCAGTTCCAAAAAGAAAAATGAGGTTCTATCTTGGTTCTCAGGGATGTACATCTCTTGGCTCTGCCCCTGGCCCTTAACAAATTCTGTGGCCGCCAAAGCCGTTGCGCAGGTGTCTGGTGTGCAGCCAGCACCGGTCAAGGTGCGTATCAACCATGGCCAGTCTGGAAGCTTAGGATTTCAACTGACATGTAGGTGAGTCAGAATGGATCAAGATGGATAGTGTTGCCACAGCAAAAATGGCGATGCAAAGAGTGAGACTGAGAATGGACCAAAGTTGGATGGCTGATGATTTGAGCTTTTAAAATATGGATAAATATGGATAAATATGGATAAATATGGTGGTTATTGGGGATGCAATCATATATTATATGTGATTATATATGGTTACTTGAAATGGAGAGGAAAAATCCAAGAAGTCATCAGAAAAATTTAAAAGGTCCATCTCAATTGAACCTCCACCCATGGGCCGAAGTTTTTCGGGCGGTTGAAATCCACAGAGGTTGGGTGTCTTCGTGGTCATCTCTGATGAAGCCGGTGGCATCGCAGACATCGGCGATGTGTGGAGATGGGGAGAGGACGAGCGGCCAACAAAAGATGTGGGGGTGGCACATGATCTCCAAGCAAAATCACGATAGTGTTCACAACAAAAATGAACATAGAAAGGATAAACACATGGTACTTGGATTGTTTGACATTAAAAGGCGAACAGAATCCGTTGGTTTGTGGTCTCAGGGTTTTGATGACGGGGAGCGCACGTTTTTTTGTGTTCTGACGCCGAATCTCCATCAGGACCCAGCGATTGTCATGCAAGATGCTGAAGATAGCGAAGACGAGTGGGAGGACACCTGGTGGGCGTCGTCAGTTTTCCAGTGCTGCAGAGTCAACTGCAAAGGCTGAACCAGTAGGAGAAGAAACTGGGGTGTTTCGCAGAGGGGATGGACTGATGGAGTGTCAGAAAAAGGGGCAACCAATTGACCTCAATATTCTCAAATCACACGTTCGTTCATGGTTCCAATGGATTCAAAAACATGTGGCGGTCGTTAGTTCGTATTGCTGTTTAATATTGTTTAATATAGATGCAAAAACTCATACCACAATATTTTACCAATCATTTTGAGACCAGATGGGATTTCCAGAGATTACCACCTTCCCATGGTTCAGATCCAGCCGCCTCGAATCTTCAGGACCCAGAAGCCTTGATGGCCAAGGTGGAGCGCGGTCAGATTTTTCACCATTTGATGACCATGAAAGGATGGGCCAAGTGATGAAATGTATAGGTTGTTAATATCTCAGCTATCGAAAAGTCATACCGATGGGTCCATATTTCATTTTTCAGGGTGTTATGAATATATATATATACATGTAATTGTATGTAGATGATTATATTTAAAGATTGTCTTATTTTTAATTGTTCATATCATTTATTTCATTCATCCATCCATCCATTTATTTATTTTATTTGTTTATTTATGTATTTTTTTTTCATATATATACTTTTATTTATCTATATTTATTTATTTAAAGTATATATATATATCTTAAAGTTTTTTAAAGATGATCTATCTATCCATCCATCCATCCATCCATCTATCTTTCTGCAGAGGCCCAGGTCGCCAAGGCCACCATGCGATTGCCCTTGGGTTTTGGTTTGCCGTTGGCCAGGCTGGAACCATGCAGCCATGGCCCGTTTGAAAACGACCAAGCTGATGATGTTTGATGTTGTTTCTAGGGTTTTTGATGATGTTTGATGAATTTGTTATATCATGCTATATACAGTTTGATGTTTGTTTGATTTTTGTTTATAGTTGTGTTTGTTTGCTGAATGTTGATGATGTTTGATTATTTTTGTTAATGGTTGTTGCCGATTTTTGATATGGATGTCCCTCAAACTTTTTTGCACCCATAAACTATATACCCCAAATTGCAACCAACCGAGCAGAGCAGGCTGACCGCCAGATACTTTGGAGGTGACCTGCGGCTTCAAACACTGTTGGGACATGGTACCAATGCGTGCCCCGGGTGCCATTTTTGGTGAAACCATTGAGTTCACAGGCCACAAGTCGCAGGTTTCAAGCCACTGCAGGGTGGCCACTGATTTTGCTGGGCCTACCCCAATCAGTCTCCAGGTACATCCACATCCCAGAGCTTCAGCACGACGGCCACTTCGGAGTGTCGGACGGCGATCGCGGAGCGCTGAAAATCGGAAAAAAAAACGTCGCAGCAGCAACCAGGGTCCAATATACCCTGATTAATGGGGATCTAATGGGGTTTTATGGTGCTTAATCCTCTTACAACTGATATATTTGTTTGGGGTGTTTCTGTCTTTTTTGGGATTGGGATACAGTAGATCATCCACTTTGAACAGAAAAAAATCTGTTAACAAACGACATCCCCACTAGTTTGATGGTGTTTTATCTTAAGTGGACGATGACCCCCTTTCCCCCGGAGGTGAGTCAAATTTGGGAGAATGGCTGCTGTCACAGCCTAGAGCCTTGGGAGAATGCATCTGCTTCGGCCCTGTGCTTGACGCACTTGGGACATGAAGAACGCTGCAGTTTCTTCAGTTTCTATTCAAGTGAGAAAAAAAAATGAGACCAGCATAGTCTGTACAGCTAAACAGGTTCAAAGCATGTAGACATCGAAAAGAACTTGAAATTGGTACAGGTAGGGGAGTGTACAAGATCCACTTGAAAGCACCTAGAACAAACCTGCTCCCTAGGATCGGTTTGGGGCGTTGCCCCTCTACTTTGTAGCCCAGAGACTGATTCTGAAGTCCTTGAGACTGGTCTTTTCTCCACAGAAATCAAGTTTTAAAAGATCATTGGACTGGTCTGCTTTCCTTAACAAGAGATTGTTCAAAAGCATCGGAAGCAGAACTTGGAGTGGAATTTGGTCACCGCAGTGGCCTCAGCGTTTGACGCCATGATGATGCCAAAGAAGACCGACCTGTCAACACCTCAGAGGGTCATGGCTCAGCTGAACATTTTATGGTGATTATTGCAAGAGACGGTTCAAGCATGTTCAAGCAACAAAGGAGAGACAATCAATGAGAAAAACCGAGGGGGTCACCAAGAAAATTTGGAGTTTTTACATATTTTACGATCAGGATGCCATGTGTGGGTCCCCAATGGCCATAGTTCCCAATGCCAGGAAAGGCTTCAAAGGCTTCGGTTTCGGCAGGTGCAGACCTGAGAGGTGACTGAAACATGGTATCACCACATGGTATCACCATGTTTGTTGGTTTACACCCCCAAGATATTCCCATTATTTCCAGTAATGGTAAACTGGTCAACCCAGTCTTAAGCCATCCCCAGTCTTGGTTTTACGGCATTGTTTCGATTTGACATTCCTCCATTATATGCCCAATGTGTTCCCAAGATTTTCCACAGGATATTCCATAAGATATTCCATATATTGCCTGTATTCCATATGATCTTCCCAATATATTCGATATTCCATGTATTTATAATACATATGTATAATATATATATATACTCTTTTTTATGGTTCCCCCGGTCCTTTCCACCAATTCCCACTCATCAAATCCGATAGCTGCGCCCCCTCCCAGTGCGAAGCCGGGAGCAGCCGTTGCTCGGACGCCAGGGAAGCCGCAGGCGCCGGGAATGGACCGAATTTGATGAAAGCATTGGTGATGAATATCATGGTTAACTAATGGTTGATTAATGGGTAATTAATGGTTAATCACCAATGGTTAACTAATCACCAATGGTTAATTAGTTGGTAATTAATGGTTGATCATTTGGTGATGTTAATTAACTAATCATGGTTAATAATGGTTGAAGAGTGGTCAATATTAAAACTCTGACCGGATGGTCAGTATGGACACTTGGAAGAATGTGGTAAACCCTATGCCAATCCTATGCCATAAACCTAGGTTTTTGGGGGGTTGAATCCCATCCATAAAAATGGTGATTTTGGGGATTGATGAAATGACATAGGTTTTACCATGTTGATGATAAATGCTGAACATCAATTGTGACTGCTTGATCACTTAAATGGTTTTGGGGAACCAGGGTGTTCATGTGCAACTGTATTAAACGGCTATATGTTGTTTATTAGATTTTATAAAAGTGATTTAGCTGATGAGTTGATACAGTACCATGTAGGATGATTAATGATAAGTAAACCCAATGTGAACCCTGCTTTCTACTTTAGACGGAGGCGAAGGCAGCTGGTGGTGTCGCTGCGCTGTTCCAAGAGTCCATGAACCGAGAGGCGTTGTGTGGTATCGGGGGGTGCACCCTGCCATCTATGCTGTAATTTCTAGATATGGACATATCATGACATATCCATTTGTCCCATGATTAGAAATGTTGATATGATGTTTTGATATGTATTTATAATTTTATCATATCTTACCACCTTGTTCTTGGGTCCCCAAGTTTACTTCATTCAAAAGCATCCTTGAAAAAACTTACTTCCGCTCAGCTGCTAGGAGAAAGAGAAGAAGAGCACTCTGCCCTCCTGGTCCAAAATGACAGCCGAAGCAGCACAGGCACCGTTGCATGGACATCAAAGATGGGCTGGCAATTGCTGTTACCTGCAGCTATGTAAAAATAGAATGATGCTGATACTCTTCAAGACTCTGCCAATGTAAGCCACCTCGCTTCGTTTTTTGCTCGGGCTCTGCGCAAGTCTGCGGGGCATGTCCTATCCCAAAATCACCAGCAACTAAGGCGCAGAAACAGGCCGAGGCCATGATGACGGAGGATCCCACCGTCAGCCTCAAAGTTGATGTGCTGGATGGTGTTTTGTTATGTTTTATTGCCCTGGGACCCTGGGTTGAAAATGTTAAGACAGCATGGGAAACCACCCCAACAAAAAGTTTTCTGATTGGGATGCCCCTCCCTTGTACCAAAATCCAGCTGGCTGAGGTCTTTCAATATGACGAGGTCTTGGACGACATCAAGGAGGCAATGGAAACGACTGTGTCAGAGGGTAGGCCCGGGTAGGTGTCCTATGGTTTCCTAATCGGGCTAAAGTAGGCTTTTTGGAGTTGCAATTGTTCCAAAAAGTTCTAAAAATATCCCGGTGATCCCGGTGATCCCATCAAGTCGCATCATTTCTTGGCGATTTCGTGTCCCATCTGATCCTACGATTCTCAGTAATTGAAATGATGGCGAGGGCAAGTAATCCCAAACTGACCTCATTTCAGGTGAGCATCCAGACTTTGGTGATCAGTTTTAACCATGTACAAAGTCCATGTACTATAATTCCTTTGATAGGTTTATGATTATTTATTATTATTACGATTAAATATATAGTATGATTCATCCAAATCTAGTTGATCATATTGCGCCATTTCTTGTCAGTTGTTCCTGAAAAAAAACTTGGCAATGAGGAGCTTGGTGTGGAATCTGTCGCAGAGAAGATCCGTGCCCTGCCGGAGTCTGCCGGAGCTGCTGCAATGTGGATCATTGAATCACATGGGCCATGCTTTGCACTCGAGTATTTTGACAGTTTGCTATGGACAATCAGCCTTTTTAAATATGTCTAATAGGTAAATCATGGTAAATCATCGACCTATTTTCTTCCATATCAGGAAGTTCATGGTAAATCGTATGAATCATGGTAAATTATAGTGACCTCACTGTGACCTCACTGGAATCAGGGTTGGTAAAGGGAATCGTCTCCATAGCTGGCCGCAAGTTTCAGGTGAGTGAAATATGAGAATTGACCAAGATTAATCATGGGTAATCATGGTAATTCATCATATTAGTCATAGTAAATAGGACAATCATCAAGTTAATCATATTTATCATAGAATTGGATGATGGGAAAATTTACAGGAAAGCCCTATACTTGATGGTAAAAACCATGGTTTCCTGTAAATTTTCCCTTAAACCAATCCAGTGAGTTTAGCTAATATGTTTATCATAAGTGAATCATCACTTCCTTCCGCCATCGAGGTGCTGATGGCTTGGAGCAGAAGAAGCGAGTGGGTCTGCATGTTCCTGATGGCGCGGATGCTGTCGCTTGGCACAGGAAATGATGACTGGATTTCAGCCAGAGTTTGACATGGATTGTAGTGGATTTTAATGGACTAATGTGGAATTTCATGCAGATTTATGAACGTTGATGGATTTTCCTGGATTTTGGTGGATTTCAATGTACTTTGAAGGATTTTAGTGGTTCTTGAAGGAATATACAAAAATATACTGGATTATACAACCAATGATATGATATGTGGGTGTGTTTGAACATGGGGCATGCCCCCAACCTTGGCCATTTATACAATATGGAACCTGATGATTAGCCAGTAGTGGATGGAATGGGGTAGCCTGTTTTCAGACAAATCCGTGTCCATCAAGAGATTGTGTGATGCTGTGATGGTGATGATTTGATATACAGTAATTGCCCGCCCGGTGAATCGACTGCCTGCGTTTTCAGGTGAAGACTGGCATCAAGCGATCTGCCAAGTATGTGGACAAAGTCAAGCAGCTGGTCCGGGATTGCTGCGGATAGTGATTCCCCCCGGTTGGATCGCTGGGGCAATTTTCGGCCACATGCTGGATGGATCGGTGGCTGAGGATAGCCACAGATAGAAGACGAGTGGAACAGCAGGCAGGGCCTTGAGGGATGCAAATGAATGTTTGAGGCTTTGAGGCAGTGGGTGCATGGTCAAAGGGGTTTGGCTCAGTACCAAGATGATACCGACAATAGAGACACTGCTGCACATCATCGTCATCGTCATCGTCATCGTCATCATCATCCATTGTTGGATTTGTTGGATGTGCTGGTGAAAGGACCGATCTATCATCATCTAACCAAAAAAACACAAAAAATACGGAAATCAAGCAGTTGAAGTAGGTTATTATCATGAATGCTTCATGTAAGTCTGACTTCTTCGTACTCACCCCGAAGGGACCCTCAGATCATCTCAGATCCTTCAGATCTTGGCCCATCAGATTGTTGAAGACCGGCTGCTGAAGAAAGAGAAAGAGTTGGGGTCCTCAACAGAAGTTCACCACTGAACCACCGCAAAGAAACCTTAGCACTGGGGGCTACCCATGGCATCCCATGGCGTACCACTTTGTTCAACGGAAATTCATGGTGAATGGTGAGGATTTTTTTTGGCAGAAGGGGAGAAATTTGGATTTCCATCTGTAGTGTCCTACATTGGCAGCAAGAAGGTGTTGAACCACCAGAGCACCCAAAGCACCGCAAGGTGTCCCCCAAAGATGTGTCAGTACCTGTGCCCGCAGTGACCCTTCGACCAAGGGCGAGGAAAGACAGCGAAGTCTTTGTGACCGAAGCCTTCAAAGAGGAGAACCACTCCCAATGGCTGGTGCACGAAAGTTCCTTGATGCTCGCATGGTAAGGACGCACCCTGGCACTCTGGATTTCAAATCTAGAAAATGTTAGATTCAGATATTATTAGATATTAGATATTCAGATATATTCATCTACCCATCTTTGGGGTGCTCTTCAAACTGCGGCCCAGCCAGCCCTGGACTTGACCCCAGGGCATTTCACTCCAGTTGAAAGGAGCTGAAACGAAGAAAGAAGTTTGAAGATGAATTGGAAGCACAGGAGGAGATGGACCAGAAGAACGCTGTCCCTCGGCTGCGATGGCCCAGGATACTTCAACCATGGGCAAGATTCGTTAGGGTACATCAGTACAGCAATTGTTTGGTGTCCCATGTATTGTCCCTTCAGATTTTAGCCTATCCAGGCTGAAAAGCAGGAGCATGGCACTGGCTTCGCCTCCATGTGCCCACAAGGGGACCCTTGGGGACGCGTCATGCTGCCTGCAAGGCCTGCAAGGCCTGCAAGGCAAAGTTCCAGCTTGAGTTTTGTCTTGGTTCACACCTCTACTGCTGACTTGTATTTTGCATGCTATTCATATTGGATTCAGAATTTGCTTACTGTACGTATATTTTTTTGGCTGTTCAGTCTGTGGCACTTTTCCTTGCGATTTGCTGCATGCAGGAGCTAAAATATGCCAATTGCTGCATTTTGGAGCTAAACATCTCTCATTTGCACCCTATTGACTACATCTTGGAGCTAAAATTGAACAGTATTTGCAACATGTTGGGTCTTGGATCTTGGCAAAACTTAGCAGCATCTCGGAGCCAGCATTTACACAATATGAGTTGCATCATGTTTGCCGTAGACTGAAGTCTCTTATTTACATGGTATTTGTAGCATTTTGGGACAACAATCTGCAAATGGTATTTGCTGTTGAAACAAGAAACTTGTTCTCACTGGTATGTAGTTGTTTTTTCATGTTTTTTCATGTTTGTTCCTTGTTGATGACACAGTCGCAGAGCCTTTTGGCACTTGAATCTCTGCGCGGTATTCGCCCCACAAAACGAGGACGGATGATTCCCCAATGTCACACCACACAGATACGCAGGTACCGAAATCTTCTGAATGGTGGCCTTGCAAGCAGTCGCGGTGGTGAGAAGGTGGGTGAGATAGGCTAAGATGTTATAATAAGATATTGATCCATTCAGAGGGGATGTGATTCAATGAATATGAAATAATATTGATTTCAGGGATATGAACATGAATATGAATATCAATTATGAATCATATATGAATTATGAATATGAATTATGAATATGAATTATGAATATGAATTATGAATATGAATATGTGAATATGTCATGACCTGTCTTCATGAACATCCATTTTCTTTTGACCAATCTTCCCTTGGTATCACTTGGTACTTGGGGCCAGGTCCGCGAGATGAAGCCTGCAAGGTCGGGGGCGCCCAGGGCGCCTGGGCGGGGCCCGTGGATGGGGGCCTCCACTGGTGATGTGGAAAAATCACTTGGGGGCCCCGGAAACTCCAGATGTTACCCTCTGGTAATTTAACGTAGCTATGGAAAATCACCATGTTTAATGGGAAATTCCACTATAAATGGTCATGTTCAATGGCTATGTTAAATTACCAGAGGGTGCACCCAGATGAGATAACCAGATAACAAAACAACATGTAGAATCACCAGCCTAACAATCAGAGCAGACAAGCCATTTTAGCCATTATCAGATAATCAACAAGCCAACATCATCCAGCATCATCCAATGAACCGACATTTTTGAGCTCTTCGGAATGGGATTCCTTGACCAGGGAAGACTTGGAGGAGGAAGCACCAAAGATGGAGGTCAAGGCTATGGGTCTGATACACCCTAGAGATGGATCGGCATCAAGAGTGAAATTTATTTTGCTAGTTTCATCCCAAAGTACTGTCATCAACTTCATAACTCATCTTCAAGGGGATAGGCCGAAACCGCTGGTTGTGTGCGACTCAACATGCGAGGACGAAGAGGACGAAAAGATTAAGGAAGAACTCGCTCCATTGGTCGAAAAGGCCATCCTGAGAGGAGAAGTCCTTCCCAAGATGGCCTCCTTACTAAATACCTTTGGGAAGGATCGGTATTTGGTGGTTTAATGTTTGTTTCCAGCCATCAGTTTTTAATGGCTTTTTACATATTATATATATATATATATATTATGCTTTTATATGGTAAACAGCATCGCAACGAGAGACTGAGACATGTCCAAATAATTTAATGCATAAGCGGTGGAAGAGCCAACAAGGTGCAGAGAATCTAGGTGGCCCCTCCCCCCAATTTTGCAGCTTCAATTTGCATGTTGTATCATTGTCATGTTGTCAGATTACTCCACACATTGAAGATCTTCACCATCAATCAAGGCAAAACAATGGGAAGCAAACATATCATATAAAAACATTATACTATAAAGCATAGATCAAGCACAAATAATGGAAGTATGTCATCAATTAACATATCACAAGCCATCCATGTAGCGAGAGATCAACCCCTGCCGCCTCCCGTAGACTGAAGTGAAAGACGAAGCCAGTACTGATCAGCCCGGTGTTCAGGACGATGGGCTGATATTGAAGCAAACAAATTGGTGCTAAGTAAACAGATTGGTAAAGGGTAGGTCGAAATGGATTGATGGGTCTTCGGTATTCTATTGATATTATATTACTGTATGCCTCAATGACGAATTTCCGGATTTTAACTTATGTTCTCCCGTTCTTAAATCGGTTGCCATAGATGAGGGAATATTGTAAACCCAGCTCAACATGTTTTTGGGCAGGGAAAAGGAACGATTAGCTGTGCGTAAATACCCATGGTGCAGGGTTCTCTTTCCCCAGAGGATGCAAAGGGTCCGAAAGTACATTGTGCAGTTTGTTTTTGTGGGATACCACATTTGGAGAGTGACAAGTGTGCAGTCGGAAATTATGATGTAAACTATGGAATGGCCGTGGTATTGTTGGATAAATCACCATGAGTGTTGGTCAGTTACGAGTTTCAGTCACGACTGGCCGATATGGGATTTGAGCAAAACGATCCAAAAATAAGCTACTGAGCCCGAAAGTGGCGCCAGAGCGCAGAAAGAACAGAATTATATCATGAGAATACACTTGATTCAATAGACTATTTAGAATATTTTTAGAATAACCATCAAAGAACTACCACTTGATAGACAGACTAATTAGACATCGTTTCGTTTATTATATTTCATCATGTTAAGTCCTATCTCTGGATACTTGACATCGAGCCAGTGGCAGGATGTTGCGGCAGCGCCTAAGGCACTGCTGGTGGGATGATGGTCCCCAAGTGATCATGGTTTGGGGGATGTTTTGAAGCCACCAACCAGATGCTTTTTGCCTAAAAAAACTAGCTGTTTTGTTTGTTTCACCATGGAATAAGTCCACCATTGAAAATTTGGTGACGTGGGTAATGCCCAGTAAATTTGTGTCTGGGGGTAAATGGGAATATATCCCGCAATAAGATTGGGTATGCGTGGATGGCGTATGCACAGCATACTTTGATCGTTTACATCCTTGGGCAAGGTATGCCTCCTAGAGCCTACAGGTGGAGCCCAAACCTCTGTTTTCAGTTGATCTTCAAAAGTCTGGATGATGAGCAGGTATGGCCTGGTTTCTACCATTGTTTGTACCAAAACTGGACGGGTTGATGGGAAAGAAATCGATGCTCACTGCAGGAAGAAGCCAAGGAGAAGAGGGAAGAGAAGGCTCTCAGCGCCAAAGAACGCTACCTCTTGCGAAAGAAAGGCGCCCCACCAGGGTGGGTTTGGGGTCTGGGGTCAATCAAGGTCCTTTTGGCGCACCAATTCGAGATTTTGGTTGCCGCAGATGAGTCAAAGGAATCAGTTTGGCTTGGCACGCTCCCGAGTCCTTTGCATCTAAGTAATAGCTATACTGGCTGCATGTTTCACCGGCCCTTTTGATCCCTTTTGACTCTTGCCTCTGAAAGACCCGTGTCAGAGCCAGCTGTCTCATTCTTTCGAGTTCCAGCTGTCGGTTCAGTGACAAGAATGGTCAGTGATGGGAGTTAGGAGTTAATCAATGTCTCATTTTGAACTCACTTTTGGATCTTGAAAAGTGATGTTTAAAGATGTTTAAAGAGGATGTTGGTTGTGAATGGTTGTGATATTTTTACTTAATTAAAGATCAAAATCTTCCCCCATTGAACATCACCCTGACCTATTTATAGATATTTCTTGGTTCTAATTTCTCAATGGCTGGGTGATGCTGGAGTGGGACTTGTCATCAGGCCTGCTGGCTCCCGAAGAGTAGTGCAGTGCCCAGAGACTCGATGGATGTCATGTTCTGCTGGTTGGAGCGCCATCCCGAAAATTGCTGTCTATGATTGGGATTTACACTCTGGTAAACTAACATAGCTATGGAAGATCACCATTTTTCATGGGAAAATCCACTATAAATGGTGATTTTCAATAGCTAGGTTAAATTACCAGAGGGTATGATTTCTATGGATTTATTGGGTAAGATTGGGTGTTTTTTCGCCTACAACATCCTAGAACTGGGATGATGTAAACCAAATTATCCATTTTGGGCTTGTTACTTTGATGGTTTATGGTAGGTTTGCCACAGCACAGCATCTTACAGCTTCGGCCCAAGAGACGCCGCGACCAAACTTTGAGAGAAAACACCGCACGCGGCAACTCGCCCAGTTAGTTCCTTGGAGCACCGAGGGTGTGGCTGATTAAAGGTGAAGGATATGGAGATGGAGATGGAATGGGGTACAGTCAGTATTGAGCCAGTGGATTCAATGGTTGTATCACTGGTTGTATCACCTACGTAACCAATTGTTGTAGGATATGTTTGGTTGGTTAACTCAGTTAACTCACTATAGCTGTGAGTTCACATCCCCGTGATTGTGTTGGTTCCGACTGCTGTTCTTGCAGTATCTTGAAGAGGCACCAAAGATGGCCCCAGCAAACTTCATCACTTTTAGCCTTCGCCATCCATGCTCAGGGTTTTTTGGGATACCAAGATGGTGTTGTCTCAAATTTGTGAACTGCAAAATCCTATTGTTCATCGTCATTTGCCCATGTACATGGCCACAAAATGGAGGTAAATCTGCCATGTTGATCATGTTGAGACAGGACAAAAAAAAAACTTTTTTAGGCTGGCTATAATGGGATATAATGGGATATATTGAGACATGGGATATAATGGGACATCAACAATCATATTCTATCCACGTCTATCCCATTATATCCCAGTAAAGAATGTCCTCTGTTTGTTGGTTGAGTTCCTCCAAAATCGACTCCGAGGCCATGCCTATGCTCGAAGGACGGCGCGAAGTTCCGCCGCAGATGCCAGGTTCTGTAGGAGAAATAAGATGGGGATTTCACCAAAAGTTGAGAGATAATTCGATGGATTTATTCGAGATAAGAAATAAAATAAAAATAAAAAATGAATAAAACGTATTTAACATGTGTTTGAGATGCCAATATGAACATATGGCCAGGACATATATATATATATATATACATACATAGAATATGTATATATATATATATTGTGTGGAGGTAGCGCGGTGAACCTAGCAATAAACCAGCCACAATTTACCAGCATAGTTTGACCATTTGGGTGGTATTGTCAATTGTAAACCATGGCAAAACATGGGATTGGTTGGGCTTATCACAGTACCAACCCATCCCGTTCTTCGGTCTCTGAGCTGCGTTCCTGTGCCAGGAGCAAAGGACAAGGAGAGTCACTTGCAACTGAGGCAGCAAAAGGTTCAATGCATCGGACGATTTGTTGGCTTCAAACATCTTTGTTCCATCAGGGATGACGATTCCCATTGACGCCTTTTTTCAGATGGGTTTCAAGTACCAAACACAACTTGGGATGGATACTATGGTGGACGTGCATTTCTTGATTTCACGGATGAGCATGGGTCATGGGACTACAGATGTTACTGTAGTATTTGTTTGAATTCACGATGCCAATTTTTAGGCCAACCAATTTTAGCCTATAGCCTATGAGATCGATAAGATATGTTGAGACTTCCCCCACCACGTCCAATTTGCCAAGGCAAGACTTCCTTCGCAAGCACAAGTTCGAAGATGTGAATGAGCCGCGAGTTCGGGCTGGATGCATTGCATTCGGACGCCTGGTGGCTTTCGAAACCGCATTCGTTCGTCGAATGTGGCGTTTGGGGGATACCAAGTAGTTAAGTAATTCGATATCTAATGATTTCGACATTTTCAGGTGTCCAGATGTTCAATGTTCATCACTATAATTAATCACTATTAACATCTATTAACATCTATTAACATCTATTAACCATGTTTTTTTTTCTTTATGAATGTTTAACATATATCACTATAATCACTATTAATCACTATTAATCACTATAATTAATCACTATTAATTAATCACTATAATTAATCACTATTAACATATATTAACATCTATTAACCATGGTGTTTTTCTTTATGAATGTTTAACATATATCACTATAATAACTATTAATCACTATTAATCACTATAATTATTCACTATAATTAATCACTATTAACATCTATTAACATCTATTAACCATGGTTTTTTTCTTTATGAATGTTTAACATATATCACTACAATCACTATAATCACTATTAATCACTATAATTAATCACTATAGTTAATCACTATATAATTAATCACTATTAACATATATTAACATCTATTAACCATGGGTTTTTTCTTTATGAATGTTTAACATATATCACTATAATCACTATTAATCACTATAATTAATCACTATAGTTAATCACTATATAATTAATCACTATTAACATCTATTAACATCTATTAACCATGTTTTTTTTTCTTTATGAATGTTTAACATATATCACTATAATCACTATTAATCACTATTAATCACTATAATTAATCACTATAGTTAATCACTATATAATTAATCACTATTAACATCTATTAACATCTATTAACATCTATTAACCATGGGTTTTTTCTTTATGAATGTTTAACATATATCACTATAATCACTATTAATCACTATAGTTAATCACTATAGTTAATCACTATTAATTAATCACTATTAACATTAATTATTCATATCTTGTCCTCCAATAAAAAAACGCCCAGGATCTCAGGAGATGCTCTACCCGATTCATCTGGCCGCCAAGCTCGGAGATGCGTTGGCTCTCCAGGCGATCATCGATGCGGGTGCTGACTTGACGAAGAAGCGGCTTGGCGCCAGGGGATTGTTTTCGGGGATGATGGTGACCTAACTGACCTAACCCCTTAATTGGATATGGCTATGGATCAATACCTATACATACCATTTTTAGGTGGATGAACATCCATTTACCAGCTATTTTGATGTTCACCAGGGGTACAAGGTTTTGACCCATTGCCATATAACTGGTGGTTAAGTTGAAATCGGCATTGTCTCAATTCGCTTGCAATAGAAGTCAGCGGGATCCTCATGGAGTGAGCTGTAAGACTGAGGACGTCGAAGGGGCGCAGTCCGTTGGACCTTGCAGCCAAAGCCAATCGCAACGGATCGCATAACTCGGTCCTCTCCACGTCCCTTGGGTTAAATATGGACCCTCGGCCGACCAGGACCTGAAGGACTTGGACGTTTTGTCGTCCTGTAGGGGGGGATGTCAGCCATGTCCACATGTGCATACTGGGTGTACGACTTTTGAGTCCCAGGGATGTCTTCTACCCAAGTTTCGGGGGACCGATGTGTGGACTGCCAATTGCCAGGTTGGCACAGGAACTGAAGATCGCTGAAGTGTGAGCGGTGGCACAACGATGCGGCCAAAAAACGGCACCCCTGGACTAGTCGTCGCCCGCCCAGCAGGTGGCTTCTGTTGAACTTTGACAAGCTACATGCCCAAGTGACATCAAGTGACCAAGCCATTAGATATGTGATATTTGCGTGTGTGTGTGTGTGCTGTTCAGTGTTCTTTTTTGAATTGGAACTACTCGGTGCTGATTGAACTTTGATACTCTTTGAGCTACATGGCGGTGGCCATGGGTCAAAATGAAACGTCTGCATCATTCGAAGAGAGGCTCTTCGTGTTTCTTAAAAGTAGACTTTTGGAATGGTCGGAACATGTTTTTTCACCCATTTCATGTTGGTCCCAAAGGTCTGACAAAGGTCGCCCCATGTTGCGACTCACCATCTGGGCAGCGAAGACTCAGCTGATTTGCCTTGCAAAAAATGGAAGGGCTGAGTGTTATCCTCCGGTAATGGCTGCAAAGTCCCCCAGAATCCCTTACAATGTGGGTTTGTCTGAAAATAGGGTATATTCCCAATGAAATAACCATTTAATAGGGATAATGATCATTAACCATTGGGTTTAGGGGTACACTATTTTCAGACACACCCATGTGAGTATTCAAAACTTTCCTAAGAAACAGTTGCAAGCTCTGATTGGCTGAGCAAGATGCGAATGGTAAGGCATCAGCTAATCGTTCTGTGTCACCTCGGCCGGCCAGGCCAGGTGTTTGGAAATCGCACCTTCAGAGGTGTGACCGCTTCTCAAGTCCAGCGATTCCCTCGCTCAGCAAAACTCAAAAACGTACGGGGACGGGTTGGAACATGGACCCGCAGCACACCCACCACATCCAAGCAGACCAATCAGCTTCCGGGCTGGCACATTGAGAAGCAGTGTATCCAACTCATGAAGCTTCGCCTCGCGCAACGTGAGGATGGAGACGTTTGTAAGGCATCAAAGGCATCAAAGGCATCAAAGGCTAATAAGCCATTGACAAGCTGTGGCCCAGTAAATATATGCAAAATGAATCAAAATCAATCAAACCACTTGCGACCTGAGACCCAGTGGAATTGAAAACGCTTGCCTTTTGCTGATTTGGTTCTTGCTTTGCTGGGCCACGTGCCGAGAGCATCCGAGAGCCATGATGTGTTTGTTCAACCAAATAATCCAAATACAATACGACTGGATACAACCACCAAAAATAAAAGTGATGATGATGATGTTTATTTCACATCATTGCTCCAGCATTTGATTTCTCATAGCTATCATGGCTCAAAAAAAGGGTCACTTCTACTTGAACCATAGGGTTCTGGTGGTTTTGGAAAAGGCCGGGAAATCCCCGTTGTCATTTGATTGTTCTTTTATCAACACCCCGGAAAAAGCGCCTAATTTGAGGTGTTTTCCGCTCGTGGGATCCCAGGGGTTTCAGAACCCCAGCGATGTGAAAAGGGCGTCGGCTTGGTCCGTGTGGAGGGTCGGCTGACGTGGGCCTTTGAAAACTGGGTCTGTTGGAAAAAGAAAAACACGTCCATTGGGTGAATCACAATGTTCGGACCAGTTAATATCGGGACAATCACAACGTTAAATTCAGGTCTTTGCTACTATAAAGATATTATAAAGATTATTAAAGTGCCATTTGTTTAACGGTGTCCCCAATTTCAAACAGATTCATTTATACCTGTCAGAATGGTTTGCAACTTGTCAAGCGCCCTGTGACCGTTTCAGAGATCACGATCCCCATGAGTTCCGATTTGGGGGTTGGGTTGAAACTACAGAGCAACCCGGATGGTTGGGATATTACCTGGGAAACGGTCACTAAAGCATTTGGAAAAAGGGGCCAATTCAAATCCCAATTCTGCTGACTTCAAAACAGTTCAATGGTCAATGATATCATTTATTGATAGACCACACCGAGTTCCATACAACTCAGGTGCTACCAAAGAAGCTGAAGTGCCAGCCGAGCAAAACAACAAGGGGCTTGGGAGAAAGGGATGATTGTGTTCTTGAATCAAAATCCAGGGAAGCACTGAAGTTGTTTGGTGTTGTTTGAATAGGTTAAAGACATGTGATTGATGACTCGACCTAGATAGCACCTAGATTCATGATTCGGGCAGGTGGTCCTGGTGTGGCTGGATTCGGCAGAAAGAATACCGTACATGGCCATGGTCGGAATTTGGGATTAATATAATCAATGTTAATATTATCATTTATATATAATATAACTTAATTTCATTAATTAACCAGTACAGTATAGTTGAATGACATTTCGGGTTTTGAACACTGATCAATTGCCGGAATCATGGCTACCTTCTATGTGACCATTGTTGTCAATATGTTTTACCCGCTAATATGTTCTCCATAGTTGTAGTTGCAGGGGAAGTGTGGCAACGTGTCATCTTGCCCTGTAAAGTCAGACATCCCGTTTCTGATTACATACGTGGGACAATGCTTGACCATCTATTGATAGTATGGGATCCAACAAATATGTGTAGATCTTACATATAAGATCATAATATAATACTTGGGATAATGATCAAAACGATACATTTGTACATGTTTTTTGCATCTATTGGGTTTTTTGCATCTTTTCAAAGTTCAGTTCTCATGTTCAGTTCTTGATTCAGCTGCGATGTCTCGGTGATCGTGATTTCTCAAGCATAGGAAGCATGGCGTGAATGATATCAGAGGATGTGTCAGTGTAGAAACACCCAGCAGATGGATATACAATGATATACATTCACATATATATAATCATATATATATACACAGCTTACCTCACGTTTGTTTTTTTTCTGAGCACCTTGGTTGGTTGCAGCAAGATGAGACAACAGGAATAGTCCAGCGAAGCCATTGGGCCAAGCATTGTTTAGACTGTTTTTACATAGTACATTCACATTATATGTTACAGTATTACATAAGTGGTGTGAAATGTACTGATTGACAATGCCCAGGTCCACTTCTGTAAATCACTGTATCCCAACCCATGAAGACTTGACGACAGGGAATCACTGCACAAAAACATCCGCGCGGCTGACCGCCATTTTTCCGGTGAACGGCAAGGATGACACAGGCATTGCGTTGCATCTGGTGGGTGCATTGGTTACTTTGTGATTTGCAGTAAGTTTTCCAGCCTGTTTGAAACAATTTGGATGTTTGATAAAGTAAAGCTGCAGTGGAAGTTGATTCAGCTGCAACAAAGGAATATAAGACAATGATAGACAATGGACAATGCAAGAGGTCATTCAAAAATCGCATATGCAAAGGGAAGTCATCCATTCTTCGGGTGACTCTTTGGGTCAAAATTTTGCCTCAATGAAAGCTCGATGGTTCGCTCCCGAAAAACACGAAAAGCTGCGTTCTAAGGGGACCAGCATGATGGATCACAAGCTCTTGCAGAGCTTAGACATTTGGGCGGCTGTTCTCCATCTGATGAATTTTGATTATATCTGACTTTATTGTCCATGCTTTCGGAGACTTGAGGCTAGAAGAAACGTCTATACAACAGCCAGAAAACCAGACCCAATTCGACCAGATTAGACTGACCCAAGCATTGTACATGACATACCCAATTATACCCACAAACATTGTGTTGTTCCATAGTTGTGCAAAAGAAAATCCCATAAGATAAATATATATATATATAGAAATGTTTCGTATATACTGAAAATAATGATTCTGCCATAGATTTCGCAGGTCTTCCCATACATTCTCAGACAAAACATGTTTACTGTAAATGCAAATAAGATCAGATTGAAAATATGTTAAAACTCATTCAAAGAATCATCCCAATTGGTAGTGTAATATATTGTAATATATATATAGTAGAATAAGAGGATGCTTAATAGTATAATATAGTAGAGTAATATCAACTATTGTTGATATATTATTTTTATATATAATATATAATTTATAATATCAACAATATAGTTTCAGTGATATTATACTATTTATGTTTAACAATAGTTAAATAACCATAGTTATAGTTAAATACTGATATTGATAGTTAAATAACCATAGTAAAATACCATAGTTATTATACTGTTCATAGTTGAATAACCACAAGTTTAATAGATCACCAAGGTCTCGGCTGCCCGCCGAGCCGTTGCAGCCGCCATGGAGGCCAACGAGGTCTGGTCTGCGGATGGGAAAATGTTGGGAAAATGGTGGGAAAAAGCCGCGGAAAAACGGTGAAATGTTGGGAAAATGTTGGGAAAATGTTGGGAAAATGTAGGAAGAACATGCATTCTGAATGAGGTGAAATGGTGAAATCTCACCTTCATGCATGTTTTCTCTGCCTTTGTAAGATCTTGATGCTGTGTGTGTTGCCAGTATCATCCAGGGTGTGGACTGGTGTTGGTCTCGTCCTGGACTGGGACTAATCCCTTCTTCCTATTACGAAAACTCCCCCAAATAAAAAAGATAGGATTGGCGTGGCACTTCCGGTTTTTTCTTGGTTGGGCACAACTGGATTATTTAATTGTGGTAATTGAGAATCAATAGGAGAGCAGGATGGTGAAACAATGGGTTCAACTTCCTATTAATAAAAATAGATTGCCAGCTGGCGGTTTTTCTTAGGGTCCCATCTCACAGGTTTTATTTTTTATTTTCATTATTAAGGTTTTCATTGGAATATTAGGGAAAACCTTCCAAATCCAGTTTTTGGCCATATGTTATATAGATTTTAACGAGAATTAATCAAATTTGAAACCGAGTTTTTTTATTGTTATTATTAGGGTTTTCATTGGAATATTAGGGGCACCCTAATACAAAATACCCCCTAATAATAAAAATAAATCACCGTGTTTACCATTGGGGGGTGGGGGGGTGGGGTTTTAGTAATAGGGAGAGAGGATTATTTAGTGGAGTTCCCAGCAACCGGACCCTGCTGAACTGGGACTAGATTAGATGATAAGTTCAAGATGAAGCAACCGAATGGATCATCTGAATCTCATTATATGTGTATATATATACATACTATATACATACTATATGTATAGGACATGGGGCATATGTTTTAGTGTTGTTTCTCTTTGGTTTCCAGTTGTCCCCTTCCAGGCAGCTCATGCAGATGATCTGACCCCGACAGTGGTGAAGGCTGCTATCCCCGGCGCTTGCTTTGAGGGTGGCAAGGTGGTAAAGATGTTGCATTGATACTGACATTGATAGTGATACTGACATTGATAGTGATACTGCTTTTGATACTGATACTGGTATTGATATTGATAGTGATACTGATATTGATAGTGATACTGATATTGATAGTGATGTTCATGTTGATCTTGATATTGATATGTATACTTTTTGGTAATCAAGCATGGCAATGGAAAACGTCCCATTGACAGATCATTGTTCCGCAAAAAACACTATTCATAATGGATGTCCCATTCTCATGTTTGATTTCCGAAAGGTGTGTATCATTAATGATTATATCATCCCTGACTATAAAGACTGTTATTGCTATGGATTGTGATGATTATTCAGTATTGCTATTGATAATGATGACGTTGATGGCGATGGCGATGATGATGAGGAGGAGGAGGAGGACAATGACGATGGCGATGGGGATGAGGATGAGGATGATGATAATGATGATTTAGATGAAGATGAAGATAAATATGAATATGGTGATGAATATGAATATGATGATGCATATGAATTTGAATATGCATATGAATATGAAGATGATGAAGATGATGATGATGACGACGGCGGCGACGACGATGATGATTGTGATTGTGACTGTGATGATGGATGATGATGAATATTATGATGGTGATTTGTTGGATCATGTTTTTATGGTTGGTGATGAATATGATGGTGATGAATATGATGTTGAATATGATGATGATGATGATGATGATGATGATGATGATGATGATGATTGTTTAGATCATGATTTGTATGATGATGATGATGATGATGATGATGATGATGATGAATATGATGATGAATATCACAATGATGATGAGTGATTCTAAGTGTATGAATTTCATCAAGTTCGGATAGATGCAAAGGCAATGCTGGAAGGGGATTGAGTTTCTTGACTAGGCTGGTGTTTGTGCACCCAAGTCATGCCCGCAAAATATGCACAATCTTGGCGTGAGTCTTGCGATCTGGGTCGGGAAAGGCCCATGGCAGTTCCTTCATGTCCTCTGAGTTCACCACCCGCACAAGAGGAGCCCCATATATCGTTATGATATGTCCAACTCAACTCTGTATGATCAGAATTCAATAAAATTCACACGTTGGTGCTCCAGTTTTCTGAAATGACAATATCATGATACTATAGCAGAAACGGATAAACATCGACAATCACCCAAGTTTTTTTAAAGGTCAGCTGATATTTGTTTGTGCCTACGACAAGTGATGATATCCACCCGATGATCATCCCTTGGAGGGACCGCTGGAGCGTGTGTTGCAGGCACCTTTTTGGGCGTGGGGAGGGGCTGCTGGTACCATCAAGTCAGATCCAGAGCTGAGATCAGTGTTTTCATGATGTGTTCAAGCGTAAAAGATCGTAAAAGTATGTTAAAGTTGTCACATCTTCATACATCTTCTTGCTTTCACTTCCCAATACTTTCCAGATGTGTTCATTTGGATTTCGATGGTCCCAGTAGTGTTCGGTTTATGGGGCCGCTGTCAGCCAACGCGGTGCTGGAGGCAGCTGAAACGAGCTCGAGGAGAAATGCAAACAGAGAAAATCATAGTGCAAACAGTCCACTGAAGCACATACCCTCTGGTAAATTAACATAGACCCTGAAAATGACCTATTTATAGTGGCAACTAGTCTTCCAAACCCTATCTGCCAGGGTTTATGTTAATTTACCAGAGGGTAATTCTGCCATCATATTCCAAAATTCTGGTTTTATGGGGGTATAATGGGAAGCAAATGCGGATAATTATGGGAGAGAGGATATCATGTCATATCAAAAAGCAGTTATGTCATAGCAGTTGGGGGTTTCTCCCGTGGCAGCGTCGAAATAGGAGACGGCAGACCTTTGCTGAGTTCACCACACTTTTGGGTGAGGAGATTCAGGAGGTGCATCGCCATCGGTAGGATGATGGTAGCATGATGTACAAAATACAGGGCTCCCAAAATAGCTTTCAGGTGCCTTATAAGTGGTTTAACTATGGTTTATGGTAGATATAACATGATATAACTATAGTTAATGGGGTTTATAAACCAACAAACATCACTGGGGGGGCACCATCCTGTAGGATGAAGGACTCAAACGCTGGATGTAAGAATCGTATTCCGCAAAGATGCAGATACTCTCCCCCTGATGGTCCTATGTGGCGAGAAGTGATGCCACTGATGGCCAAGATAGGTTCATGACACAAGACTTGGGGATAGGTCAAGACCATGATTTTCTCCTATCAGTGCAAGGATGAATATCTATTTGCCAGCTATTGTGGTGTTCATCAGATATTTTTTAGTACCCGAGTTTTGACCCACAGTTGATGATGTTCTGTACAGGATGACACCAGCACCCTAAAAAAAATCATGAAATGTTCTTTCTTTTGGCCTAAGACCGACGAGAACTGTTTAGATTTGTGAAAAATTACTCTCCATCCAAGAGAAAAGTTGTAGATTCAATTCTCCGGTTTCAACGTGCCTCAACTGGTCTTCAAAATCTATTAATCTATTTACCCTCTGGTAATTTAACATAGCCATGGAATAGTTCACCATTTTTAATAGGTAAACCCAGGTAAACCATCTATTTCTATGGGCCATCTATACCATGGCTATGTTAATGGGCCATCTATACCATGGCAAACTGTTAAATAACCAGAGGGTAACTTCATTAAAATTTGCTCCACGTGCCATGTTCCCAGCGATCTTCCAAGTCGCCACAATCCGAGCCGAGCCTGGCAGCGGTTACTGCCCTGGTTCCCCAGGCTGCCGAAGAGTCGATGAGTGAGGCGATGCTGTCTGTGACTGGGGAAAAAAAATATGGTACAAATATGGAAGTCCCAAAAATTCTAAAAGTTGGTACAAATCTTGGTGAACAAATGGGGGCTTCGTTAACGCTTGAGCCATATACGCAAAGTCATCGTGAGGGGCAGTGTTTCAATGTTGCTTGATGAGTCAGAATGAGTCAAAATGAGACCTTCGATTGGAAAAGGTGAGAAACGATCAGAATCCCCTCAAAAAGTCGTCAAATTGGGGCCTCTGCAGCCAATGTTGTAGCATTTCAGCACGGGATTCCGGACAAAAATCGAGGAGAGTGTTGGCATGTTTTTACCATCAATTCCCGGGGGGCTGACCGGAGTGACCTGCTGATGTTCCTATCATCCGCTGTGCCTTGGTGAGGCCACTAAAGCTGCGGAACGAACCTTGAGACAGGCCAGAGGTTCTGGAGATTTGGTGGAGGTTGCTGCCGCAGATGTTGGTGCCATGGTCTCCCTAAAATGAGATTTGTTGAATTTGGTTGATGTGTTTGTGGTGAAAATTCTGATGAAGATTGATGAAGTCATGGAAGATGTCCCCCGACCTTGAGATTTGTGCCCACAGTGTTAGGTTGATGTGGTGTGAAAGAACAGTCCCAGAAACTTAGGGCAGTTTCTTCAGGCAGATTGGATGAAGCAGTCTACATCAGAAATATCGGTAAAGAATCCAGTTTGTGCAGCGAAGATGCTTGGCATTCGCTGCGAGCCATGTCCTCCGCTACTTGGCGCCAGTACTGCCCTGTAGGCGAAAAGCCTGATCGAAGACCACTTCCACATTGACGAGGCGGGGGTTGCAAAGCCTGGGAAGTCTCCAGGGCGTTGGTTGTTTCGTGGGGTCAAGGGATACTGTGTTTCATGTGGTGTTTCATGAGGTGTTTTGGGCTGGCATTTGTGTAGTCAGTTGAAAGGTGTGTTGGCGACGTCTTTTGACCCATTTAATTTGGCACAACTTGAAGATCTGAAGCAGAAGCCAATTCTCGGCATTCCTAGCCTCAGTTTTGAGCGCCCCAATGGGGGATATGGCATCTGCCGGAGGCTTTTCGAATGCTGGGGCCCATTCGTCAAGACTCCAACCTCGCCAGAGACATGCACGATTGGCCTGCGCGCCCAGGGTGACCGAAGGAGTTCTTGGTGTAGGACACTCCCAAGGGCATACTACTTTAGAGACCATACATCACAGCACTGACCCTGAAATATTGGTTGCTTGGATACATCTTGGATACATCTTGGATACATCTTGGATACATAGCGATATAATTTCATGGGACAAGCAAGGCGGTGTTCATCATGTTCATAGCTCCCCATCAAAAAAGGCACCCAGGTTGAAGCCGCTGATCCTCTGAGGTTTAATCTCGTTGCTCTCTTGCCTGTTCGGACGCCAAGTCACTCCACTGCTGATTTTGGATTCAAGGAAGTGAACAGCCCACCTGGATCACCTGGGATGATTGGCTCAACTCACCAAGCCTCTGGATGTTGCAATTGCAGGTCATTTATTTGAATTTGCGGAACTGGTGTTGTGGCGTTCTCAGAGGGCGTGAGAGGTCTTTGGAGCCGTGATTGAACCTGGGCTCGCTGCATGAAGAGTCTTTGGGGCTTAATGTTTCGTCCTGATTAGTGTAGGCCCCCCCCCTCAACAATAGCTATACCCTCTTTAAAGTTGGGCGCAAAAAAGCGGTTCTGCAGGGGAAAAAAAACTACAATTAAGTAAGGATTTCAATTGGCTACAATTGAAATCTAATTAAAACGTGTTTTTTGCTGATGAACTTGTAGTACTTGTAGTACTTGTAGTACTTGTAGTACTTGTAGTACTTGTAGTACTTGTAGTACTTGTAGTGAGTGGGGTTCAGCATGTTGATTGCGTTACCTTTTCCACCTTAAGTTTTTTCTTAATGAAACATGTATATAATAAGAGAAAGATAAAGAAAAAGAGAAAGGGAACGAGAGAAAGAAAAAGAGAGAGAGGAAGAGGAAAAGGAAAAGGAAGAGGAACAGAGAGAGAGAGAGGAAGAGAAAGAGAAAGAGAAAGGAAAAGAGAAAGAGAAATAGAAATAAAAGTTGCTTTTGTAAAAGGCTGTTCTTTCTTCGCTTGGCTCCAGGATCAGCTCTGGAAAAGTTTGCTGCAATTGTGAACCGTGAGAACAAACATCTTAAAGTGAACTGGACCCTCTCATGGCCCAGTGCCTTGGAAATTTGTGGGAAAACTGTAATAAGGGTTTAATAAGCGATCTGATTCTTCTGGGAATGGCAGACAAGCACAGTTTTTTCCAGAAAAAGTGTCGAGATGTTTTTCACTCAAACATGTTTTTTTCAAAAAGAATTGGTCTCCCAAGATTTCTTGCCACAATAGCGAACCTACCAAACAATGCATCGGTTCAGAATAATGTGTTTTTTTGGGCACAATAGCGAACCTAGCTACTAATCAGGATACAACATTTAAAAAAACTGAGCTGCAGTGGTGAAATGTATCAAATCTTTCCAGAAAGCTGAGTGTTCACTTGCCATCTAGGCAGGCTGCACCGGCTGTTTGGAGGTCCCAGGGGTCCCAAGATGGAGTGGCACTGCTGAGGCGTCACCTTTTCAGTGAGCCTGTTAAAGAATACCATCCTGTGCCTCGCCTAAGATGCTGGACCCACAGGCGATCCGTGTGGCCCGATCCATACCCATGATCCATACCCAACAATGACAAGTTTTACTTATACCAGGCCACTTTAGTATGTATATATATATGTATATATATACCTTTGCAAATTGGTGCGGAACAAACCTTTTATACGTAACTCAATCATACCATACGTCCGGATCACCGCGGAACGATCCATACCCGTGTTTTGAGCCTCACTCCCAAGTATGTCCACTATATAATTATCTATACGCATGTATTCCTCATTATTGTTCGTTCATTCATCCATTCATTCAGTCATTCATTCAGTCATTCATTCATTCATCCATCCATCCATTCATTCATTCATTCAGTCAGTCAGTCAGTCATTCATTCATCATCATCATCTACCACCTCAATTCCTCGTCCCGACCCAAGGGAGAAGTCCGTGGTGGGGATGTGGCACGGAGAGGCCGGGTGGTGGCCAAGAATCTGTTGGCAAATCCCAAAAATAGTGCGTTAGCTATGGGTAACCATTGGAAAATCCCAAAGATGATGGGTCTTATATCCGTTTACATCGTTTTTATATGTTGTTATATGATTAGGTTCTGTATTGTTTTCTGGTAGTGTAATCCCCCATAGCATCGAAAAGAATAGGGGAAATATGCCAAAAGGATGGTTGGTCAACTGTGGATTTCTGGCTAATTAGATTCTGTTCCCAGTACAAAGGGTAGCAAAACCCCCGAAGAAAAAGAATCAACCAAGGCCAGTGTCTTTTTGAAGCTGCGCAGGTGTTTCAGGAATTCTGGTGGACTACCTTGGCCTACTTTATCTTGGCTCCTCGTTTTGAACAAGTTGAGAAAACCTGGGCTTTGATAGTTCATCATCACTGTCCCTACAAAAAACTTGCCATGTGGCAATGTGGCAGTTTGTTTCATTGTCAGACACACCCGTATATAGTTATAATATATATATATAGATCAGAAGAATCATTTTAAATGTTGGTCCCAATCTGGTCTGAATCTGACAGAAACAATCTTTGATGTCCCTTTCGTTCCGATTCTTTCAGCTACAGGCGGATCCTGTCCTTGCAATCCTTGTAGCTGGCAGAAAGTACGAAAAACTTCCTTGGCCGTGCGTCTTTTTCAGGAAAATCTGGACATTACAACAGGGTTGCTCCAACCCATGATAGGTAAATGGTAGCCTGCCTCCATGGGGGATAAATGTGTCCTTTTATAGCTCTATGTATACCAAATTTACAACCCCCTGGGTGTTTGGAGCATATGCCAAGGACATTCTTTGGGTCATCCTTCTACCAGATTGTGTGAAGCCTCGCGCTCGGAGGATTCAGCTGTGCGATTTCCAGCAATTGATCATATGTGACTTCGAGGTTGGTTGATATTGGTCATCTATCCCCCTAGTTGTCTGTGCAAACCCCACATGGACTCGAGCTTTTTGCTGTCAAACCAAGGTCGCCTGGTGTAATTTTGAAGCATCACTTGGCGACTGTAGGACTGGGTTTGTTGCATGATTGGCTCAGCATCCAAACTGACCAAATTATAATTTATGGATTGTATAATCCATGACCAAAACATTTCTAGATTAATTTTGGTGACATTTATGGCTTCGGTTGCAAAACAAATTGTAGCCATGGCCCTGTCCCCTGTTTCATGAATCCCCATTCTCCTTGGGGATAATTTTGGGATGGGTAAGGGGGAATAAGAAGAAGCTGCATCAAAAGGCGAAGCCATGGTATGAACTGTGGCTTGGCTGGAGCAGCATATCCCCATGTTTGATGCTTTATATCTCCCATGGTATCATATGCTATCTATGTTTTTCCCCTTATGGTTGATACGATTCACAGGCAGTGTTGCTAGGCCAGCGCCACGTCCAACAACCTCCGGCTCCAGAAGAGGATACATTTTCATTCCAAAGCTTCGGCCAGAGCATGGCTGGCTGATGGGCGCTTGCATGATCGTTGAGGCAACAGAGCTGGGTTTTAGGTGGAAGAGTTTGTGGGATTTCTTGGATGATCGGGGTACTGTACCCCAAGAAAAGTGGATGGATTTGGGCAGGGAGAACATGTTTGGGACATCCACTTGGAGGTTATGAGTTATGAGATAGTGTAGTTGAATAGTTTTGCCAGACAACATTTGGAATTCTCGGGCGTAAGCTACAAGATAAACAGTGCACCTGGGGGATACAAACCCAATTTGTCCCTCACATGTGACTCACAAGTGCCCAGAAGTTCTGCACGAGCCGACGGATCAGGTAAACACCTGGTTTCTGATTGCGCGCAGAGCCTTGAACAAGCGCGGCGATCGTATGTCTGGAATCCAAGCGGCCGAAGCAGCAAAATTTAGCAGTGCAGCGCAAAGATTCAAGAGATTTCAAGAGAGCACGAAGGCTTCCAGAGCCTTCCTTTAGAACTTCAACCCTGCTGCTGCACCCACTGTTTGGCCATGTGTCTTGCATTTCCTCATTTGGTGCAGGTCTAGCACCACTTGAAAATGGTGGGTTGCTTATTAATCATGCTAATCCCCAAAAGGGAATGTGTATAGAGAATTCAGAAAGAATCGTGTGTTATTCTCCACCATTCAAATTTCAGTTTGAATATCGACATGTGTATATATAAATACATATATATATATATGTATACATATATAATTATATATATGTGTGTATACATACATATATATATATATATATATGTATATATATATACATCTTGTATATAGTACTATAAATATAATATAATTATATATAGTATTCATTACTCAATTCGGATTTTGACCAGTACCTGCACCATGCTTTTGCTTCATACCCTTCCTGTCCGGCCGCAACGTGACGCGGAGGTTCACAACAGGCGTCACTTTCTGGAAGTTCCTGCGCCAAGTTGAGCTGATGACAAAGTCAAAAAGTGTCGGTGAAATACCCTCTGGTAAACAAACATAACCATGGAAAATCACCATTTTTAATGGGAACATCCACTATAAATGGCCATTTTCAATAGCCATGTTAAATTGCCAGAGGGTATCCAATTTGTTGTCCAAAAAATGGTTGGTTCCTATCCCCAGTAACATTGATCCAAGTTTTATTCTGCTGTTCAGAATTGCAGTGGAGCAGAGAGATTCACCAAATCAACTGATGGTGAGAGCTGATGCCCCAGAAAATGTCACTTTGAAGTAGGAAAGTAGTGTTTTCAATCATTGGATGGAATGGGATACCTTACTTGTTGTGCAAAATAATGGCCAATGTTTGAAAATGATGACCTTGAGGCTCAAGTCCTTGAATTTTGGAAGCCATTGTAGGTGACAATTGCAGCTTGCCAGTCCAATAGGATCCGATAGGGATTCCAGGGACAACTAATGGTAGAAATCAGGCGTAATGTAATCCAAGATCGGCATTTGTTTTCATGTTTGTGGCATGTTGTAGCATCCAAGGAATTGTTTAATAAGTCATTCCATTGGTATGTAGAGTAGATGTGTATAATTGAATAGACACTCGTATATTATATATATAATGTGTATATATATACACATATTTATACATACACATTAAAACAAACATAAAAACGAGGATCATGGCAAAAATAGCACTGTTTCCAAAATCACAATTGATTTTCCCATTTAAATTTGTTCAGCCGCTGGGACACCTTCGTGCAATGAAGCGCAAAGCCGTGAGCGGTCAGGTGGCAAAAGAGTCTATCGAACTTGAAGTGTCCTTATCAAGTGGACGGCGTGAAATCGTAGCGGTCCCGCAGTCTGGCACCGTTGCTGACTTGAAAATCGCTGCACAACAGTCTTTGGGGCAACCTTTCCTGAGACTTGCAGCCCCTGGTCTTTTAGATCCAACAGACAGTCTTCGACTTTCTGGGCTTCAGGATGGAGACAGCGTTACAGCTATTGCACAGCAACCAAAGATAGCTGCAAATCGCGGGGCGTTTGCTTTGTGGTGTGTTGGAGGCCACAGAGTGGTGACCTGGGGCGATCCACACTTGGGTGGTGACAGCTCGAGAGTCCGAGATCAGCTCAGGAATGTTCAGCAGATCTGTGGCGCAGAACGAGCTTTTGCTGCAATTCTGGCAGATGGAACTGTGGTGACCTGGGGCGATCCACACTTTGGTGGTGACAGCTCCAGAGTCCGAGATCAGCTGAGGAAGGTTCGGCAGATCTGCGGTACAGGCGGCGCTTTTGCTGCAATTCTGGCAGATGGAACTGTGGTGACCTGGGGCGATCCACACTGGGGTGGTGACAGCTCGAGCGTCCGAGATCAGCTCAGGAATGTTCAGCAGATCTGTGGCGCAGAACGAGCTTTTGCTGCACTTCTGGCAGATGGAACTGTGGTGACCTGGGGCGAAACACACTGGGGTGGTGACAGCTCGAGTGTCCGAGATCAGCTCAGGAATGTTCAGCAGATCTGTGGCGCAGAACGAGCTTTTGCTGCACTTCTGGCAGATGGAACTGTGGTGACCTGGGGCATTCCACACTTGGGTGGTGACAGCTCGAGAGTCCGAGATCAGCTCAGGAATGTTCAGCAGATCTGTGGCGCAGAACCAGCTTTTGCTGCACTTCTGGCAGATGGAACTGTGGTGACCTGGGGCGATCCACACTTTGGTGGTGACAGCTCCAGAGTCCGAGATGAGTTTATGTACATCTAGCTACATCTAGGTGCATGATAGGACCAAATTGAAAATGTCGTGCTGGCACACATTTTTTATGTGTGTCAAGTAAACCATCTTCCCTTACATCATCATGTGGGTATGTCTGAAAATGGATGAAAATACCCCCAATGAAATAGCCATTTAGTAGGGATAATGATCAGCAAAACCATTGGGTTTTTGGGGGTACACAACATTTTCAGACAAACCCATGTTGCTTATCAGTCTCGGATCTGCTGGATCTGCTGAGGAGAATCCTCACCACAAGTGATGGTTAATACCGGAGAAACCATTTGAAATGGCAGAACAAATCAGGTCTGTTCCAGAAATTGCTGATGTGTTGATATAAATTTGCAGGATCCCTCTTTATATATCTACGTATATGTATAATTATGTATAGATAGTAGATATGTATAGTATATGTGTATATATTTGTATATATGTCGAGTCAAAAACCATCATTTCTTGTAAAGCTTGTTATAAGCCAATCCATTGAGTGTGGGATTTGTGATGAATTTCTGCAGAAATATGTCAATGGCATAGCCACTTCGGCTGGATTCTTGAGAGCGAGCTCGACTTATTGTTTTTGGATATGTGGCAACGAGCCTGTTTTGTAGCACCACGTGTACATACAATATTATATGTACTTGTCTATCCATTATACTTGTATTATTACTACTTATTATTATTAATATTATATCACTATCTTAATCAAAGGAAGTTTGCAAGCAATACTTCCGTGTTACGGACAAATAGAATTCTGAGACTTGAAATGATGAAGGGTGGTGCGCGATTGAGACTTGACCTTGATGAAGGGTGGTGTGAGACTTTTCATGACATAACAATACA
>Ga0126342_10000912_pt1 | contig 37557 bp, 26 predicted proteins | sample Cyp1metagenome_FD_92528 | JGI IMG/M metagenome (GOLD analysis project Ga0126342, IMG submission 92528) | Coral microbial communities from Lord Howe Island, Old Settlement Bay, Australia - Cyphastrea 1 metagenome | ecosystem: Host-associated > Invertebrates > Cnidaria > Coral ... | reverse complement strand
TCAAGCACCTTTCGGTCCATCAGTGGCTTCGCTCTGCCATCCCTGATTCACAACAACCAATCTCTCCTATAGGTTTCCTATTTTTGAAACTTCCGCCACCGCCTTGTGCGGTACTACTGGTATTTGATATATTTACAGATCTGTATGTATATACATCTGTATATATATATATATTCACTCACACATATGAATGGATCTAAAACAATTTTGGATGATGAAAACACATATACCGTCTGTTGGAGCACCAAGCAAGTTCCTGATCGTTGACGAGACACGGGAAGCTGATGCATCCCTCTGCAGCGTGTAGTTGAGGTGTGTATGGCCGAGTAGGCCTCAGCCTAAGTGCCACATCTGGATGTGGGATGTTGTGGGTAATTTTGTTGCGCCTGAAAAGCTCAAAAGTCGGCGATTTTTGAAATAGTCATCAGTAACCACGCTTTGGTTCATAGACTGGTTGTTGGTCTCAAGCAGTCTTTCTATTTTTCTCTCTTCGATTATTTGACCAATATTCTTGGGATGGGTTGAAATCACCACGGAAATTCGGTTGGTGATATCTCTCCACTACAAACTTGGCTTGCAAACCTCACATCTTGAATGGTACATGTCCAGTTGCCACAGCCTTTGTGGAACCGTAGAACCTACGGTGCGCACTCCGCCGTTGGGGTGTGGTTTTTCCCCGACCCACCCAAGTCGTGCCGCAACCCTCGGGGGTCGCAGCCGGATTTCTGAAATTCGCGGCGAAAAAAATGGTTGCTGTGCTTCTCAGGGGCTTGAGAGATGGCCCTGGTCTGACAATCGTGAATAGTTTACCATATAATCCCATCATTATCCCATCCCTATTATATAAACAGCAGAAACCATGATTGAGTAGGGGATGAAACCATATGAAACCACACACTGCCCATGTGGGTGGGTGTTTATAAATTATGGGAAAGGTGGACCAAGTGGAGCCATGCGTGAAAAACTGGAGGTCCAGTTCCGGGGGTTCTCGTCGCTATGCGAACATTTGGGGAGTGGATGATGGAGGATGATACCCCAAACTGATTCTTTTAATATGAACATTTTTGGGGTATCATCCTCCAACAGTTTTTGGGGCACATTTTTGGATGATGGCAAAAATTATGAGATTTTGGGGTTCCCAAATTTCGAGACAACTTCCAACCAAAGGCCCGAGACATTTGCCAGCACTGTTGGATCTGGGAGTCCACAAGAGGTTCACTTCCCACGCTGTGGATCAATACCTGTAAATGCGTAAGTTTTCAGGGGATGAACATGCCATTTACCAGCTGTTTTGATGTTCACAGGGGGTACATGGTTTTGACCCAGCCCTACATTTTAAGGTCATGTTGGTGTAAATCGCTTCTATTTTTGGTGTGGTGTCCCCTCAGTTTTCCAGGTTTAATCAACATGAATGTCCCGCGTTTCATCTCCGTATTTTTTTGTGGTTCAAATCCCTCTGCCGAGATCCCCCAAACCACTCTGGTTCAGCTGTTCAACTCCCCATTTTTGTTGCTTCCCCATGTGCAACCTATGGGTCATCCTCATGTGTCGCGTCCAATGCGCGCCTCGGTTCCAGGTGCTTGATCCACGGCAAAAAACGGTTTCACTGCAGGTGTCGACGGCTTGGTGAGCAGTTTTTTTTTCTTTTTTCTGGGCGCTTTCCGAAACCAGTTTTAGGAATTTCAAGCAACAACACGTGGGATTTGACCAACACAAACCCCACACTTGGTGGATTGAGCATGATTTGATACGATTTAAACTTAAACATCAAAAATTGGGATTCTGCAGGTTTTATCCATCAAAATGGTTTGAACCAACAAACATGCAAATTTCAATGCCTAAAATATGGGGTTTAAACCCAAACTGGGTAAGCCTTCAGCCATGGACGGATTGATTTGTCTGCAACTATGTGGACCAGTGCGGTAATTTGCTAGTTTTGAAAGGGGCTGAAACCGCAAAAAGTTACAGTGTCTAGATGTATACCGTATACCGTATACATATATAATCTTATATGTATATATATATAGATATGTATTATGTATATGTATATCTATACGGTATACTGTGTACTATATACAGTATACATTATATATACATATAGACCTACAGAATTTACCCTCCGCTAAACTCAGCGTTCGATGTGGAGTTTAGCCACCATGAATGTAGATGAACAAGGGATCATCTCCAGCTTCCGAGTGATGGCCCCAGAATCCCATGCACCAGGTGGCTCCATGGCAAGTTTGTGTCACTGAATCAGGCCGATTTTGTGGGGCTCGCGGATTTTCCAAAAGGCTTGGTAGACCCACAAGGGCCATTTGATGCCACAAAATCACGAAAGACATCACAATTACTATATAATATCTATTGCATAACAGCTGGATAGATAATACATTACAATACATTATATAGATAGATCATAGAGTAATATTATCTACTCTACTGGTACAGGTCAACAATACTCACCCTGCAAAATGACAGAATTGCATCACTTTTTTGAGGGTTAATTCCTGGAATATACACAATTATACGAGGTGTATATTATATGTATCATATGGATACACATTGCAAGTACACTATGCATATGTGTATATGATGTATATGTATGCATATATATATATGTACATATACATATAATACTTGCGTACTTGTAGATATATATATATGTAAATTGTGGTTTGCCGATACATGCAGCAATGTTTTGCAAAACGTAACTTCATTGCAATCTAGCTACGGCCAGTTTTTGGTTGTGGAAAGACCCCCCCGGTCTGAAGCATCCACAGCGACCTCAACCCTTTGACAAACTCTGGAAGGGTTGGCGGTGTAGTAGGATAGAAGTCGATATGAACCCTTTATATATATATACACCATATATATATATATATATATATATACAACATATATATATAATATCCACATGACTTCCCGGCAGCACTTGGGGGATGAAGGAACACCATGAATCCATGGTCCCTTCCCATGATGAGTTCCCAAAACAGCTGTGTTTCTGGACGGGCGAGGAAGCTACACCAATTTTGCAAATTTGACACCGTAAATACCAAGAAAAACATGGATGTATGAATGCGAACATCACCAAACTGTGGGTTTTGCGACGAACACTGTTCAAGGAGGCTAGGGGTCAAAATTTTCAGTGACCTGCTAGTAGGATGCGCAACACCCAATGTCTTCGAGTTTGCACGGGTCAGTACCTATAGGACCATTTGCCACAGAGAATGAAAATCCATACCTACCAGCTATTTTGCCAACGCACGTTCAAACCCGGCAACCAGGGTCTTGACCGGCGCCCCAATGAACACAGTCATTGAAGATGCTCTGTTATTTTCGTGAATTCAGCTCAAATTCCCATTGTCATTGGTTGAATCACCGTTGCTGCTGCTGCTGCTGGAGCTGCTGGTGGTGGTGATGGCGATGGTGTTGGTGCTCCTGGCGTTGGTGTTGGTGTTGGTGCTCCTGGTGTTGGTGTTGTTGGTGTTGTTGGTGTTGTTGGTGTTGTTGGTGTTGTTGGTGTTGTCGGTGTTGTCGGTGTTGTTGGGTTGTGGTTGTGGTTGTGGTTGTGGTTGTGGTTGTGGTTGTTGTTGTTGTTGGTGGTGGTGGTGGTGGTGGTGTTTTTGTTGTTGTTGTTGTTGTTGTTGTTGTTTTTGTTGTTGTTGTTGTTGGTGGTTGTTTGTTGTTGGTAGGTTGGTTGTTGTGGTGGTTGTTGTTGTTGTTGCTGCTGTTGTTGTTGTGGTTGTGGTTGTGGTTGTTGTTGTTGTTGTTGTTGTTGTGGGTGTTGTGGGTGTTGTGGGTGTTGTCGGTGTTGTGGGTGTTGTGGGTGTTGTGGGTGTTGTGGGTGTTGTGGGTGTTGTGGGTGTTGTTGGTGTTGTTGGTGTTGTGGGTGTTGTTGGTGTTGTTGGTGTTGTTGTTGTTGTTGCTGTTGTTGTTGTTGTTGTTGGTGTTGGTGTTGTTGTTGTTGTTGCCTAAATTCCGATATAATTTTGCTCGATTGTTGGTCAAATCAACTGAACCTCATTGTTGGTTTAATCCCATTGATTCACCTTTTTTCTCCATGACATCCCTTCGATCCCCATTGAAATCACCAGTGTCGACTCCACCGGACACAGGACCTGACAGCACGCAGAGCTGAAAAAGTCATCGCTGCCTGCGCTACGCAACCATCAAATCAGGGACTTCATGGAGATTCAATGGGAAACATCATAAACCATGGGGATTCTTCGTGGGGATTCTACAGGGACTTTTTGTGTTTTTTTGTTTTGTGGGGATTCTATGGCCAACCAAAAAAAGGGACTTAATGGAGATTCAATGTGGAAACCAACCATTTTATGCGAATATGATGGGATACAGAACTAACAATCTGATGATATTTGGGTGTGTCTGAAAATGGAGGATATCACGCACAATGACCATTTAAATGGAGGGTGACCATTGGGCATTGGATTTAGGGCTATACCCCATTTTCACAGGGCCAAAACCCCCACAACTACCAGCTATTCCGGGGTTCAAGGTACCGTGGTTTGTCGGAAACGAGATAACACCTCAAAGGTGCAAAAAAACAATGAAGAACATAACGGTAAACAATTTGGTCTTGTTTTTGGACAGCGCCAAATATGGAAGGCTGGGACATCCTTTGTTTTTTCCATACGTGATTTTATTTATAAATTGCAGATGAAAAAACGAACAGCTGGGAGATTTTCCACAAGGTACACAGACATTTCTGGAGGGTGTCAGGAGTCTCTCGAACTTCCTTTTTTGCTTGGGATTGTGTTCTTCAGCTGAAATGGTGGTGTTTACCACCAAAAGGATCACGAAGGAACCCTGCAACTGTATGCATTTTACATATACACGTATATACTATACCACATAGTAAAATAGTGATCTCCAAAACGATCGAAACATAATCTATCACTATTTTAGTGGGATTTTACTTTTCCATTTTTCCAGGGGACCCCTGGATACCCACACAGCCTTCCATGGAATTGATACCCCAATGATGGGACCTGCATTCCCAGGGAGTAGCGTGTTTTCTGGCGGTCCCATCAGCCTGGGGGTTCCTATAAATTGCAGTTTGCAGTAAATTAACATAGACCCTGCCAGATAGGGGTTGGAAGATTTGTTTCCATTCAACATGGGGGATTTTCCTTGATTTTCTGGGTCAAACTGTTCATTTACCAGATGAATTCCAGAGGTGGAGGTTCCCCCCAAAAATGGGGGGCACCACCAGCTCCCAGGTCTTTGAGCCGCCGGTGCGCTGGAAGCCTGGTGGCGAGTTGGGAGTCTCGGGAGTCTCGGGAGTCTCGGGAGTGGGCCGAGTGCCTGGAAGAGACTGGATGAAGTTACCCTTGACATAGCGAACATTGCCCATTGATATATGATTTATAGAGGATTTATAGATGATATATATATAATATATATAATATATAATATATAATATATAATATATAATATATAATATATAATATATAATATATATAATATATAATATATAATATATAATATATAATATATAATATAATATATAATATATATAATATAATATATATATATGATTGATGTACCTCAACATGGCGATCTTCCAGTTTGCAAACCGTTCGGCAACCAGAGTCAGCAATCTTGATGGACATCTAATGAAACTATGCAACTAAGTTTAGTGATGTAGTTGCCATGGGCGCTGCAGGGCGCCATTTTTTTTTTTGTTTTTCTGTTTTTGTTTGATGATGGGGTGGGGTGGGGTGGGATTTTAAAGTTCATGTTCATGTTACGCTGATGATGTTACGTTGATCATGGGATGGGGTGGGGTGGGATGTTAACGTTCATGTTCATGTTACGCTGATGATATTACGTTGATCATGGTGTGGGGTGGGCAATATTCAGAGAAACTCACTGCCATGAGCAAACTGCTCCATGGTTGAAGTAGTTTTTGAGAAGTGAACAACAGGCGTGCAAGGCTGCATGCGCACTTACATTGGGAAGCGCACGCAAGCCCCCTTAAAAGAACCAGGCGCCTCTCAGCGCCGTTCCCATGTAGTTACACAACATACTTGTTTATAGTTGCTGATATGACATTGAGTGATATGTTTGTGAATATGACTGGTAATTAATTGCATATAGTTGTACATAGTTGCTGCGTAGAAAAGGTTCATGACACTTACATGACTATACAGTCATGAAAAAACTTGAATAAACCTTGATTACTATCTAGAGGATTTATCGGTCAAGAAATACGCACGGGCGACGATGTTGAGACCAGGGGATCACAGATTTCATCATGCAACCGCATTGACCATCAATTCTAAAGTTTGTTCCATGCCCGGGTTTGATTGAATTAACACATGTGTACAATTATTGAGTTATACTTACTGTATCGTTTATAATGTGTTATAGCAATGGCTACTACATGGTCTTGTCCAGAAATGGGAGACGTACCCGAACTTATGGCAAGTTTTTATGGAGACGATGGGGCTGAAGCATCAGGTTTGGTTTGATTCTCGTTTGGTTTACGACAGATTGTATTGATCGGCTTTTGGTGGCTTTTGGTGGCTTTTGGTTCATGAGCATGATGTATTGTTCGATTTTTGTTATTGTCTGTTCTAGTTCACGATTGTGGTTGATGACCATGTTTTTGATGGGTTTGCACAGTGCCTTGCTTGGATGAAATGAAGATGTGTCAAAAACTATGCTGAGCGGATGCCATTGATCCGGATAACTGTATACCATCAGTGCTGTAGATGAAGTTTGACCCCAATGAACGTGGTTTCTTGAATACCTCTGATATCCAGTTCCTGCTCCAGTCCCCATAGTGTTCATATCATCCCAGTTTTATTCACATTGATAATATCCCGATGATGACATCCTGCTTTTTGGTTACCAACTGGGATGACCATCCTTGGAACAGGTACAAATCCGGCATTGAAGAAACGCTGCAGAAGCATTTACAGAAGGCAAAGCAGGAGGAGAACGGGCAAAACGCGTTTTTTTCGTCCAACTAAGTGCATAGTTAAAGAATTTGAAGCGCCGAAAACAGGAATTTTCAACTTGGAATACCAACCAAAACAGAGCTCTGGTAAAAATCTGAGTAAACCTTTGAGTGGGTGAACGGTTAAATGTTTGGCCATGCAATGAAGAAATAGGACCTGTTGCTGTTGAGATTTGAGGCAATCTTTCTACGTACCATATGAGCCGCTGACAATATGACTGACTGAGAACTGTGAAGCCATGGCTTTGTGAGGGAAAACCATTGGTCTACGTGCATTGGTTTCCAAACCGCCAGATAGCATGAACGGAAGGGACCACCGCAAGGTTGCCTTGAAGCTTTATATATATATATGCATATGCTACTCTCGCACCCAAGTGTCTACTGTTTTTGTCCTTATTTGTCCTTGTCAGGCTGGTACCTTCAATAAACATTTCAAAAATGAGGCTGACATGGACAGCTAAGAAACAAGACGCTACCGACCCTACACTTGCTGAAAGAAATGAGGTATCTTCAATTTCAAAATGAAGTCTGCAACAGAAAACCACATTTCTTTGAGGCTGCTTCAGATTTGAAAGAAGTCCTGTTTGTTCAAGGAATGCAGCATCTTGAAAAGAAACCTTGCAATCGAAACTTGTGCTGCATATTTTGCGAGAATATTGTTTCCTGAAAAACATACTGTGCTTTTGAAACAGGATACATATAAATATATATATATGTACATATATTATACTCAAGTTGTTTGAAAGGAGTACTGCACACTGGTAGTGGAAACGACATTGGCAACTTCACCCTTCGTGGCAGTGCCAAAAACGGTCCCATCTCAAGGAGCTCAGAAAACACGCTGCCAAGAAGACCATGGAAGTTGGGGTTGTCCAAGCAGCCGAAGGGGACAGGGTTGAGATGGGTTGGTAGACGGCATTAAAAAGTGGGGACGGAACTTCAGCAACACATGTAGATTTCACCGCCAGACGTGGGCATATGAGTCATGCATCCTGATACAGCTTCAAAGTTTGTAAATGGGTATGGATCAGCTGATTAGGTATTTCCAGAAATGGAAGGTTTTATTCTTGGATATGACCGACATTAACACGTGTTTTCCCCCCTAGGCCTCGCAAATTGTCCCCAAATCAAATCAGAGTATATAGACTGGCGGCATTTGAGAAGGAAGGTTTTGGGAAGCAGATAGATATTTATTTGAATGGTATGGGTCACACTTTCGAATCGCTGAGTCCACAGGATTCCCTGTTGAAATTGACTTCTTACTTTTTGTATCACCACCACCACCAGCAGCAGCAGCAGCACCACCACCAGCAGCAGCATCATCATCATCAGCATCATCACCATCACCATCACCATCGCCATCACCATCACCATCGCCATCACCATCATGATGATGATGATGATGATCATCATTTTTGTCGCTATCATCATCGGCATCTTCATCGCCATCGCCATCGTCATCACCAGCGGCAACACCAACATCAACATCATTCATGATCATGATCATGATCATGACCACCAATCATGATCAATCATCATTCATCAATGACCAACATCACCACCACCACCACCACCACCACCATCACCACCACCACCACCACCACCATCATCATCATCATGATCATGATCATCATCAGCACAACATCAGCCAGTAGTGCTATGTTTTTATTTTTTAAAATATTATTTTAGAATATCAATTCCTATTTACCTATATCCAGTATACAATACATATCGTAAATACCCCTAGTGAGTTCCTGTAAAGGAACGGAACTGGTTGGTCTTGGCGAGGTTACCTTAAAAATATGCAATCAGAGTTGGATAGATCACAAGCTGCCCATATAACACCAGGGTATCAGTGGGTTGACCCATAGAGGTGTCAATCCCCATCCCAAGGCCGCATGGTGGAGTCTTGGCACATCGCGGCCTGGGAAAGGCGTAGAGAGAAAAAGGACCCAAGTTCAGATTCAAGTTCCAACGATTTTTTGGACTGGTTGTTTTCCCCATCTTTTTGGGGATTGCTACATATATGTATATATATATATATATATATACACGCATAGATATATACGTACGCGCATATATACATATACACATATATTTTATATATGAGCTAAAACCACCTCACCGGGACGTCAAATTCAATTAACAACACGACTAGATGGAAATTAAAGTAGTAACTGCATCAATAACACTTGTTAATGTAACACATCTAATTATTACAATTTAGCTGGATGGAAACCAGTGAACGCGTAGTGAACGTGATACGATCTACTGTGGTTTCTGCAGGCCAAGTTTGGTCTGTGCAACAGGTTTTCAGAGGCCATTAGCCTTTTGTCAGCTCCAGCGAATCCAGATGCGTAGATGTCGTTTTTTTTGCATATCTGCCGTTATTTGGGTCTTTTTGAGGGTGAACACAAATGATCCCAGAGCTGGATCATTTGAGAAACAGATTTGGGGCGTCCAATGCGATTTTATATTTTTGATTGCTGGCTTGGGAACTTGTGCTTCAGTAGCAAAATGTGTTGTATCCGCATGGTTGTTGGATAGAATCGTTTTTTTTAAAATCAAACGCTTTGCCCTAGTTACCTAATGCCAACGCACCGGACCAAAGTTCCTGCCAACAGGTCCGCACAAACACAATGGCAGCATTTCTCCACTGGGTTCCTATATCATAATATGTTTTTTTTTTTTTAAAATAAGTTTTATAGCATCCTTTTTGTTGGACACACACCGGTACTCCAACAGGGCTGGAAAATCCTTCATGGAGCTCTTCCTATCCATGTTTGATTCTTGCATTTCCCAGTATTAAAAGCTAGGTCAATCTTGGATAGAAACTAATCCTAACTAGTCTTTTGGTATCAATGGGATTATTTTCGTTCACCAGCTTTTTTTTTTTTGCAGGGTATCCAAGATTGGCCATGCCAAATCCCATTCAAATCCCCATGGCGCGCCCAGGAATGCGCAGGGTCACACAGCCCACGTGCAGGCTGTGGCGGCCGCCAAGGTCGGTTTTTTCGGTGGACGGTTGTCGTGATGGAATCCATGGAATGCATGGAATTTATAGATGATTAGCCATTAGAAATGGAGAAATGGAGGGATTTAGCCATTAGAAATGTAGGTTTCATGGGATTTGAATGGGATTCTAATGGACAACAAATTTTGGGGTGATACACTCTGGTTATTTAACGGTTTGCTATGGAAAATCCATCATTTTTTGATGGGTAAATATAGGTAAAATCATCGAACTAAATGGGCCATGGCTTCCATAGCTATGTTAAATTACCGGAGGGTACCTCTGTTCATTGGTTAATATAGGTCATTTCGGGATTCTTGGGTAATACTGGATTAATATTGAATTTATCTGTTGATAAAGTGGCTTATTGGGGATTAATTGGACATCCCCCAATTGAGGCTTGTATAAATGGGAAAATCCTTGAACCAAATAGAGAGAGGACTTTCCAGCACGCCATGTTTGATTACCAGAGGGTATGGGAAATCATGCCCAAATGGCCGTATAATAATAGCAACAATATTTTCTCATTATATATATATATAGTGAAGTATGATCATTCAGCCAGGAATATAGACATATGATGAAATCTGTGTGTATTATATACATGAACAACAATAACTATAATGACACATACACACATATGATATGCATATATGAATCAATAATAGGAACTCATGTGATGTAGAACTTCCGCTATCAACGGGAATATCATTGAACTAAATGGGCACAAGTGTGCAATTTTCCGCAGCTATGATAAATTACCAGAGGGTATGTATACATATATACATATACATACACTATGTATACATCATTATATATCTATATCTATATCTATCTAATATCTAATATCTAATATCTAATATCTAATATCTAATATCTAATATCTAATATCTAATATCCAATATCTAATATCTAATATCTAATATATATATATATATCTAATATCTAATATATATATATCTAATATCTAATATTTACATCTCTATCTATATCTAATATCTATATCTAATATCTATATCTCTATATCTAAATCTAAATCTATTTCTCTATATATCTATATCTATATCTATATCTAATATCTAATATCTAATATCTAATATCTATATCTATATCTATATCTATATCTATATCATTCTATGTATATATATATATATATATATTAGAATTTATATATAGATATATCGATGTACCTCATATACATATATATATTGTATATCCCATCCTATCGCTGCGTAAACGCAGGCCACGACGCCAGCGGCCTCCAGGTGGGGGACAAAGCCATGGTTTTTCGACTGGGTGCTAGCCATTTTTTGAAACGGAAATCTCCAGTGATGTGATTTAGATGAGAATGGCAGTTATAACTCGCTAAGATAGGTGGGAATTGTATGGAATTGTGGATACATATTTTTTGCTGTGTCTTTTCTTGTGAATTGACAGCTATCTACGAACAACAACATCAACATCACATTCACGTTCAATTTGTTCTTTACAGTTTGCTTTAATTTCATACCTTTTTCTTTTGCAGTAATCTCTTTTACTATCCATCACCTGTTCTATATTGTCATCAGCATACGTTTTTTTTCGATAGTCGAGCTCTTTTCTCCCCACAGTATAATTTGCCTGTCCTTTCTCTCTTGTTTGAAGTATTCGTCATTTCTTTCCACAATTATACTGTCAATTCTTGTCATTCAACCTTTTAGTATTGTCATCTCACCATTGCTTGTGTTCTTTTAAAAAGACCTTCTACAAATTGTTCAGTGATGCATTGTGTTTTTCTTTAAAGTAATGATTGTGAGGGTTTTGGTTGATATTGTCGTGAAATGATGGTTTGGACAGAGTAAGTTGAGAGGTTATCATGATTGTGCAATGCTATTTTGCCCTGCGAAGGGCAGTGCTCAGAACCTAGAGATCCGATGCGGGGCCTTGGAAAGCTCGATTCTTTCCCCATGTATTTAATGGGAAAACCGATTTGGTTGGCCTTAGCCAGAGATACATGCATTATGGAGCAAAATTGTCTGTCAGCCCGGTAACAATACATCGGGAGTCATCGGGTCCAGAATGAGACAAGCGATGTTGATGAATTTTACACTCAGAACCAGATGATCCCGCATGGGTTGAACCATCCCAGACGAGTTCTGTCAGAAACACCACTGGGTCACTGGGCGACCCTTCATACTGTGGGTCTACACGCCAACTGGACAGATTTTGTGGACCTCCTGGCATGGTGGAATTGTTCGAGAAAGGAAACCAGGATATACGGTCTTTAGTTGTACAGGGAAAACAAGAGAAAGGAGTTCATAGCTGTCATAGCCATCATGGTTGTCATAGCTTGCAGCTGATCTGCTACCATTTGAGCTGCTTTTTTTTACCCTGTTCTGACTGGTCCTAAAACCAGGCTTTCCAACTTTTTGGTGAAGATCCACAACGAACTGGCTGGTGAAATCTCCACAACACACTCCAATTTACCCAACATTTTTGCTTCAACCATTTCCCACAGCTGGCGAAAAAAACACCAATGTTTTCTGCTAAGGCCTTGAATTTCACAAGCTTCTTCAAGTTTTCTCCGAATTGTTATTTTTTTTGCGGGTTTTGGACATTAGAATCAATCTTTTTTTGTTTTTCCAACTTTCACCAGTGCTTTCCACTCCATGAATATTTGATTACATATTTTGATTGCTTCAAAACTTTCCAATCATTTTGACTGCTGCAAAATCATCCAAAAACGCAAACCACCAAAGATGGAACTGTTTTCCGTAGTTTTATTGAGGTTTTCTCAATCTGTTTTCCCTTCCTTGCTGCTTAAAAGCAATCAAGCGAAGCCTTCAAAGCTGCTAAATTTCCCCCAATTTTCCACCATGCCCCAGTTTTCCAGATTTTGTAGTTGAATCTCCCCAAATTTCCAATTGATGTCCCAGATTTTGCAGCCTCAGTGACCAATATTAGAGGTGCTCCAAGCGCTCTTTCGTCCAGGCCCGTGGCTGGCTTCAGTAACGCCTGGGAAGCCGTAACTCTGCGGCTTTCGGCGGTGGATCCATCCATCGAGGCAGGAAGCCGCCACGTTGAAACATCACTTGGGACTCAGCGGGAAAAATGGGGCTTTTGAATAGTTAATCATATATATAGTCAAAATTGTTAATACCATTGTAGTTAATATCATATGACCTGGGAAAGCATCAAAAAGTGTGGAACATGTCGGGAAAAATGGGGACTAGCCGAGCCAACAAATGTTTATGGAATTTAAGCAGCAAACATTGGACGTTGACCAGCAAAACATTGGAGCTGAACCTCCGAAAGCGGAGGACATATGGCATCTGGATACGAATAATTTTTGACCAACCACAACAAAGGAGCTTTGAATAAGAAACAAATGGATGTGGAATATTAACTGTTGGTAGCAGCACTAGCACAAGTGGGAATTAAACCTCCAAGAATCCACAAAACATGGAGACAGCAACCACGCGAGGGAGCAAAACACTGGCAGTCCTTGGGACCGGAAAAAAGCGCATGTTGCAACCAAGATGAACAAGTTGGAAGCCTGGCAATTCATGGGAAGTATCACCTATAAACTCCTGGAAAAAAGTGTTTATCTTTTCGCGGACCCCTATAAATCAGTCTCAGAAAGCATGCACCACATATGCCTTGAATACCTTGTGTACGCGTCATTTCTTCCTGTCCGATCGATTTGCTATAGCCTTACGAAGGCTTGCAATCTAGTTCCGTGTCTGTTCCTCCATTCTTGAGTAATTAATCTGGTTCTGTCGCATGGCTGCTACGGATGTTGATTTAGAGTTTAGGCATGGATGCCAAAAAAGGTGCCAATGCGGCCAATGCGGCCAGTGCGCGCCAAAAAGTATCTCCCGATTGGCCAGTTTCAGTACACGAACCATGAAGAAGCATCCCAGCAAATTGGTCAGCGTTCCAGTTTTATTCTGCAATCCTTTCAAAATATTGATAAATGTTGATTATCCAATTTGTTAATGGGATTTCAATGGGATCTCAATGGGAGTTTGATGGGATTTCAAGGAGATTATGCAATTTTGGACGTGGATTTTCCATATTTTGATGCGGGATCCCACGGATCAAAAACTGCCGATCTCGCCATGTGCTGCTGGAAGAATTCCCGCGTGACGGGCGATGTCTTCGCGGAGCCACCGCCGTGCCCTGCCGCAGTGTCTGCAGAGACAATCAAGGACTGGAAAAAAATCGAAGGCCGGCTTCTGGAGGTTCTCTGGAGATGTTTTTTGTATATCAATCTGTAATGAATTATCTATATCTATAATCTATAATGTGTATAATTATATATATAATATATATGTATGATACTATGATACATGATATACTGTATACTTCCTGGTATGTATACGTCCTGGTATATATGAATCTGTACTATCTACAGCAACCCCAAAAAAGATGCCAGCAAGACAATATTGCTACTGTTAGTAGGGTTTTACTTTTTTATCGTTTTGGGGATTGCAATATCTCTATACTAAATACATATATGATATATGGTTCGCCATATTTTTTGGATGAACATCTACGAATCCCGGCTATTTGATGTATACATACTACTTGCAGGGTTTTGTCAGTTCCCCATATCTTTCGCATATCAATCCCTATAATGTATATTAAAACATATTTCTTTGATGGGTGGTTCACTTGAACAGCCATTGCTTATTTTTTGCCACCGACATGGCTCTAATCTATTCTTCACCGAGGTTGAAACCACCAACCAGTTATCTACTATAAACAGACGTAATTACATGGCGGTGTACATTGAATACATGTATGTATCTTGACAACTTGTAGCGTCCTCACAGCGACCTCACCGACAACGACCGATGTGGTAATGTAATACTCATGATCACGACACTAATCATAGTCATCGGAATGGTAGTGATAAACAAGGTGGTTTGAGATCTTGTTTTCATGTCTCTTTGAATGGTGATGATGATCCTTGACGATCTTTATTTTTTTTGGCTAGGATGAGTCCACTAATCACCAACCATTGCTGTGGTCCGATTCTGGGGGGACAATTCACTTTGTGCCTGAAGGAGATTTTTGGCCGCGCCAAGCAGATGCAAGACAAGGCTGGGCCGGAACTCTGTTCTTGAGAGATTATGTGTATATATATATATATATGTATATATATATATATATATTATATGTACATGGATATCCATCAACTACATTGAACTACTCGAATCCTGGGGATTCTTTATGATCACGTAGCCACTTAGTATGGTTCAAAATTGCCTCAGGTCGGCGGCACGGCTGGGGCGGAGCTGGCGCACACTTCGCTGCCGGCGGAGCACTGGGGGCTGAGCCGCCTGCAGCTGTTGGAGCTGGCCACGTCGCTTTGGCGGTCGGTGGTTTTAATGGACAACGATGGCGGGGGTCGGTGGTGGATCATGGCTGGACCTGGCTGGATCATAAATGCTGTTTTAATACGTTTTAATGGGAGGTGAGTAGGAAAACCAATATGAAATGGTGATTTAGTGGTATAATTACATTGGGTAGGGGAAATCATCCCCAGCTCGCTGGCCGTATGTTCAGCCAGATTATAGTCAAAGGTGCTTAAGAAGTTAGTAGGTAAATGAACAGTCAGTGTGGTGCTCCGGAAGTTTTAGGAAGTGCCTAGCAACAATGCGTGTGTCCCAATTAGTGTGGTGCTTAAGAAGTCTTAGGAAGTGATTCGGTAAATTAAGATAACTATGGATGAATAACTTAGAAAATTGACGATTATCATGAAAACTCTAGTCGATCAATATATAAGTATATAGAAATGCATTACTATTAACAATTATAAGCATGTCATATAGTAAGTGGCTAGTAATGGTTGATAACTAGTTTGTAAATAGTTAAGAACTATGATATCATTCCCAAATTGGTCGTATTTCTGGATGGTAATGGTGAATGTAACCTTCAGATTTACAAACCCTGACAGTTAATTTGGGTTCCCCAATTTGATGAGACATCTCCATAAAAATTGGTACTCCCCATGAATAAACTGGGAGTTTGTGAATCCTAAGTTGGCATTAGTGAATAGCTACAGTAAGAACTATCGTATCCCTACTGCAAAGTGGGTTTGTTTCTGCGTATATATAGATATATTTACAATTGGGTTTAAGCAAGCCTACATATTGAGGTCCATTAATGCAGGACAGTCACGGAAACATATGGATATGGGTGGAAAACCTGAACGCTCAAATATGGTAAATTACCATCCCATTATGTGATCTATCCTGTTCATTTTTGAGTGTACCACATTTCCATCCCATTACCAACATTTTTGTGTACCAAGACATGGTGATTCAACAAGCAAAATGGTGCTTTTTTAGAACACAAGTACCAGTCCGTGATAGCTCAGTCATGGGATGAAGGTTTCCTAAAATCGGGGTAGCCTTAAACCATCCAGCTATTAGATTGGGATTTTCCATGAAAACCATCCAGCGATAAAGGGGTACCCCCCATTTGTGGAAACCTCCCATCTCAGGCAGCTCCATAAGATGATGGAGACTGGCGACCTGACGAACAGATCCAGGATGGAGTGCCGGCAGCGAAGGATCCCCTACTACGAAGCTCGGTGCGCCATGGAAGGTCGTAGCAGGTTGTTGGGATCTATGTTGACTGTTGGCTGTTGGATTTTATATGGACTTATGATGATTATATTATGATTATAAGATATTATAAGTATGGTTGATGGAGTGAACATACACCGAAGAAAACTGGGAACCACCTTGTGAATCTAACCGGGATTTTTTCGGCAGAAACTGGCCCAACTGAGTCTAACTCGAAGTAGGATCAAGGGTATACCAAAGCTGAAACTATGGTGGGTCATTGGGTCATGGGGTTTCTTGAAGGGAAACCATGGCTTGAACCAATTTTCCATTGATCTAATCCTGGGAGTTGTAGCCTGCTTCCGACTATAACTGGGTTCATGATCACCCTTGTAAGATTGGCAGACAACCCGAATGTTACGGATTATATGACATCCGACATTCACCAGTGGTACGGACCTATCTCAGTATGTGGTGGTGGTGATTAGTGATGTCGCGCCAAGGAGAATAGTTCACCAAGACTGACGGAAAACAAGCAAAAACAATTGAGATAGAGCTGACTCATTGGTGTTTTCTACCTTAAAAATAGGGGAACGGCCGAAAAAGCATTTGGTTCCCTCCATGAAATCGTCGTGGATCGTGGATGTGGTCAGGACTTTTCCCAGTTCTTCCTTTTGTCCTATTCCTATTCGAAGCCATTGGAGGCTTTTTAAAAACCTAGAGCTGTCTCCAAAGATATGGTAGCCTTTTTTATCATCCAGCTATTGGGGTACCCCCATTCTAAGAACCCCCCACAAAAAGCAGCAGTTTCCCATGGATTCCGAGGATGAGGAGAAATTCCAAGACGTGGACATTGGGCCCACCATGCATCAGGTGTGCAACGGATGGTCACGCAGAAAAGTCGTGATTTAAGCATCAAAAATGGGGATTTCACCAAGAAACAATGGGAATATCATGGAATACTTGTGGGGTATATATATATATGTGTATATATATATATGATCATTGATCTAAAGGTCCTTGTAACGAGTTTTAATTGCGAAGACCGTTCATGTTATGCTGGGAACCCATCGCGAAAGTTTTTTTTTTGCGAGTTCGCAAAAGAAAACTTTCAAACGCGAAAGTTTCGCGAAGGTTGGATATTGTGAATCCCTATCATTGTATACATTACAGCTTGTTAAGGGCTACCACCTCCTGCCGACCGGGCGTCCGGCAGGAGAATGGTACCACATATCTACCTTTCCGTTCATAGGTAGCAGCCAAGCTTCCGAAGGTCAGGCTTCGCCACAGCCAAATGCCATGGTCCTGAAGCACATGATTGCACCTGCCGCTGGTACTGTCTAACGTTGCTTTCCGAAGTCTCGAGAAACAAGCTCCAAATGCAGTAGCCAAGCTTCCGAAAGTGAGGCTCTGCGAGAGCCAAACACCAAGGCACCTGATGTTTGCTTTTCCTCTGATGCACCCTCTGCTGATGGCTCGGGTCTGCGGATAGGGGTATTTTCGCGAAAGTTCCGCGAAGGAGTGGGCGAAAGTCAAAGCGTATTTTGAAGGGAGTTGCCCGGTAAGCCTTGCAAAAAATTGCCTAAGCAGCAACAACCTGTCCTGAGAAGGAGATTCCGTGAGGCTAGTGTTTTACAAGGCTATGAAGAAGTTATCCGTGATAATTTGGTTTGATTTGGCAGGCAATGAATGAATCTTCATAAGAGGAGTTGTTTCTCAACATGGGTTCCGCGAAAGATAAACACAGAGTTCGCGAAAGATTTGCGAACGATTTTTTATTCGCGACGAATGGCCGTTTGCAGACAAATGAATTTAGATCAACCGCCATGTAAATAAATAAATAAATATATATATATATATATTGTCTGGTAATCAGACATGGCTTGCTGGAGAACCCACCATTTAGCTCGATGAGTTGGCCAGCGAACGAAGCCTCCATTTAGTTTGGGTATTTCCTATTGCCAACCGTGTTGGTGATCACCGAAGGGCATACCAAAAGATGTCTAAAGCATCATAGAAAAGCACCGAAAGTATCAAGAAGGATGACCGTCAGAAATCGGAACTTTCGGTGATGTCTCACCATTATGTTCTTTACCATCCCGATTTGGGATGATGATCCCTACAATTTTCCAGAAAAAATCTGGGGAGTTTTCAGACCACCAGCGAGTGTCTGTCAGTTACGCAAATGTGGTCATTATTTTGTGATTGAAACATGGGTGTGTCTAAAAATGGGGCATACGCACGGTGAAACGTGATGATAAATGAGTCGGTTTTAGGTGAGTGTATACCAATATATACCCCATGTTCAGAGGAATCCATATCCACTAAATCCACTGATCATCGGTGAACTCCCGTTTCTTTGAGAGCTATATTATATATATATAGATAGGTTTCCAAGAAATCATGGGGGTACCAAATCATCCAGCTATTAGATTGGGATTTTCCATGAAATATACCAACCAGCGAGCTTGGGGATCCCCCATTTATGGAAACCCCCAATTTGTGGCTGGCCAAGTCACTAGGTGAATGCTGGGTACATCCAGCCTACGACGCTCCAAAAGGACGCCGCCCATGGAATTCCATGCCTGAGTTTCTGGGTGAATTTTTCGCACCGGAAAAGGAACATGGACCACCCTTAAAATGGTCATTTTACGAGGAAACTCAGTTTTCAAGCCATTTTTTGGTTCCCTGATGGTTTTCAAGACAGTATTTCATCATATTTCATCCACAATTCTATGGTATTCCAGCTTGTTATTGGAATAAAACTCCGAAGAACGGGAGTATAGCAGCTCCAGTTTTCCTTTCACAATATTGTACCGTCTTGCAACAATCACACATCCAATCGTAGCTGTCTGTGCGTCCAACTCCAGAACCAGGGCCATGTAAATGGGGGCACAAGTGCCGCTGTGCCGCTGTACATTAGATGGTCTTTATCTGCTTTCCAGTTGAACAGGGTGAACCATGAGTAACTGGGTGTTTTCATAGCTAAGTGCAGAATTTCAACGGTGAACCAACCCAGTTACCAACCTGATATACAGTATGTGTGCGTAAATATCCAGCTACGGATATCATTGGGATGTTTGCATGACCTGATTATCTTAATGGTAATTATATAATGTGTGTATATATATATATATGATTATATATGTATAATTACACATCATACTATCAAATTCTCCCCTCAATCCTAGGAATTTCAAAAAACCATTCTAACAGGTTGAGCAGGCCTTAACCCCGCTACTAAACATGAATTTCCAGGATGTTCCAAAATTCATCCACATGTTTATTCCTTGTTGACCCCCATATCTTGTTGACCATGACTTCTTACTTGGTGGTGAACTACCGAGGATAGCTGAAATACGAGGTTAGCTCACCCCATTTCGGTAGGATAAAATAGGGGCAAAGTGTGGTTATAACTGGGAAGAAGGATTATCCCATGATTCAAAGGATTGGTTTTGTTGGGAAAATCTTCACCGATTTTCCATAGTTTTTCCCATATTTATTATTTATATGGAGCTTTCCCGTAAAATTTCCCTTAAACCAATCCAGTGACTTAAATATTGGACACATCATCTATACTCTAGTGTAATCAAACATGGCAAGCTGAAAACAATCAAATTAGCCCATGAAATTGTTCTGGTTGGTGGTTTGGAACATTTGTTATTTTTCCCAACTAATTGGAAATAATCATCCCACATATTTTTCAGAGGGGTTGAAAGCACCAATCAGTGTTTACTCTCTGGTAATTAAACATAGCTATTGAACATGGCCCATTTATAGTTGATTTAGGTATTAAAGATAGTGATTTTCCATACTGTTAGTTTGCTAGAGGGTAGTTGAATGATCATCCTATGTCCGTTTTCTCCCAGGCTACGCCTTGCATCAAAATGCGTACGGTCTCCGTTGTGACCTCTTCATCTCGCACGCTTGGTCGGAAGGTGGCCCCACAAACGCTGATTTTGTTTTTTTGATGAGTCATCAATTGGGAGTATATATATAATATACATATATCTAAGTATATATACATATATCTAAGTATATATATATGTATATCTATATATATATATATAAGTATGTATATATAAGTATATATATATATATATCTAATGTTGTCTAAATGTCATGATCTATTTTGATCACAGAAAACGCTAAACGCAAAGTCGGCAGGATGTTTTCGCTCATGCATAAACATATATTTAAACCTATTATACACGTTGTGAATATTGTGCGTATGATTGCACGTTTCTTCTCCGACGCCGGTAGGTGTCTTCGAACTATGCCACACGGTGGATAGGAGCTGGCCACTGCAGTGCGTGGGAGCCTACATTTGCTCGATGGCCAACCCGCAGAATCTGCCAGAACTCATGCGCCCTGGACGTGGATCCTAGTTGTAGGGTGTCAGAATGGGGCCCCACTACACTGGATTTCACGGCCAGATCAATCACCTTGAGGAACTTCGTTTGGTTTGCTTTAGCTAATTTTCCAATACCCCCAATGTTCGAGTGCCAGATTTCAACAGAGTCCATCCGAATCCAGAGCAGCTTGAAAATTGCTTGCCACAATGAACACATGTTTTGCCATGAACCCTCAAACCAAACAACGAATGAAAGGCGGTCAGGGGACTTGCTATGTCTGAGAACGAACCAGGTAGCACAAGGCAGTAAATGAGATGCACATCCAGTGAGGGTAGCGGGCTAAGGAGCCACTTGATTCAAACACCTCGAGAGTCTCCATTCTTTCGAGTGTTGACGACGCGGCCCAGGGAGCCCTGGGTTGGGGAAGGCATGTGGGGGCACTCAGAACTAGAGCTTTGAACTGAGTAAATCTTGCCGAATGGTTGTAGGATGGGGGGTTCGTTTTAGCATAGAAATATACTATCCAGCTTTTGAGTTTATTCTTGGAGTGTATCAACAGTGTATCTAAGATTGCCATAGGAAACACGGGGGGGGGGCCCTTTGGGGCCCACACAGACGATGTCTCTCCCACCAAATCAGCGGAGTGATCTCTGACAACTCGGGTTGTATCAGTTCCAATGCCGCACTCATTTTACCCCTGAGACCCCCCTGGATTTCCAGGTGGATTCTCACTCAATTTCTGGAGGCAATTGATGAGTTCCTTTCCTATATGTGGATCATATAGAATTCTAGTGCACCCAACCAAGTAGAACAGGAACACATCCCATCAACAATTCGACTAGTGAATCCCGACGAAAATTGTTGGATACCACTTTCAAGGTTGATTGACCTCTGGATCTGTTTGACACCAAAAACTCGGTTCCTAGAATTGGTTGAATGGATAGGACACATATATATGATATATATATATGGAAAGATGGTTTCTTGATGTTTCTTGTATAGGTTTTACATGGTTCTATATACTGTTCCTACTGGGTCCTACTGTCTTGATCTTTTCTGTGCCATTGCCATTGCGCCCAATCCGATGAGGAGATGCTGATGGTTGCGAACTCCAATGTGCCGATCCACTCGAGGCTTTGGTGTGTCTATGAGGCCGGGAAGCCGGGAAGCCGTCGGGATGTGTGGCCAGGTGAAAGTATTGAAAGCACCATGTGGTTTTCGAATGTTTTCGAGTGGAGAACATATGTTTCTGGGTGATTTTTACGAAACAGACAGAAAGATCTACTGAGGTTTAAAGTCTAAAACTATCATTTTCCAGTAATTTTCCTATTGATAATTTTGCAATCGTTTGTGGTATGGCCTAATTTTTAAAAGACACACCCAGATGTGCAAAAGGTGGTTTCAGCGTTCCTCTTTACAAGGTTTCATCCCTACGGAATGCTGATTGCTTCAGTTCACCCCAGTTATAACATGTATAACTGGACGTTTCCCCTTCATACCCCGATTTTTTCAAACATAAAATGGGGTTAGAAGCCACATATGATTTCTGGGGTGAACATGGGTGAACCACAAGTATGTAATGGTTTTCAAGTTTGCATGAGCTGCGCCTGCAATCGGTTGACCTGCAAGAAACTTGGCCAACGTACCTTTGAGGGGCCCGGCGGCCCGACCAATCGGGATGAGGACCTTTGGAACCATTGATAGTTCATCCAACTTGATCCACATGTTGCAAAGATGTGGATTATTTTCCCCTCTGAACATTCCGAACAGACCCAGACTCGGTATGTATGTATTGTCATGTATTGTCATGTATTTTAGTATTGTCTTCGTTTAAAGTCTAGCACCTCCAGTTTGGCTTTTGCCTACCCTGCAGGCCCACTGTGCAAAACTTCTGAAGCACCTTGTTGCACTTCATTTTTGTGGAATGACAACCCTTTCAAAAAAAAAGGAAAATCACACCCCGCGAGACATTTGATTCAGGCCCCGCCAAACAGATCGGAGAGTTTTTCAAGATGTCACAAATAAGGCTTACCTCAAACATTTCAGGGTGCCCAACTTTGATATATCCAATTTGGGGTTGCTATACATTTTCTTTGTAAAGAAGGCACTTGTCATTTCTATGCTTGTTTGATGGAAGGTATAGCTGGGGAAAAACACTGTTTGGTTGTGGCTGAAACTTTTTTTGTGCCCGAAAAGAATCCAGTGGCATCACATGGCAGTGCTCTTTCGGCGTGTTCAGGAGTCCCGTTTGAAACCTAAAGGAACTCTCCATCTTTTGTTTATGCAACATCCCAGGGGTTGTTTTGGTTAGCCTCAAGTAAAAATACAAACATATCTGGCTGATCTGGCTGACTTATAACGACTCAATAACCCAGAAAAGGCTGTTATCATAAGGCCAGCTGGGGATGATTCCCCGAATTCCATTCCCATCATTCCAGCAAAGGAAAACAATGAGGTCACTGAGGTCACGGTCAAATTCATCATAATTCATCCAGAAAAGATGTGGGTCACCATGAAAGTAGATCAGCTGCCCACCGTTCCAGGGCGATGCCCAGAGTCCCTTATTGATATATGTTGATACAGGACATGATATGTTTGCTTTTAGTGATTAGTAATGGATAAGAACGAGAATGACGATATATCATGACATATCTATAATCGTATATAAATATACATAGTCAATAACGGTTCATAAGGCTTAGTGATGTAGGTATAGCCAACAACAATGCATGAACTATAGATAATTGGAATGTGGTAAACCCCAGAGCCATACGCCATCTCCAACAACTTACCATTTTTATGGGTGGGATTCAAACCGTCCCCAAACGGTAGGCCTATGGCATTTGGTGAATCCCACAGTGGAAATGTGTGTAACCAGCCGTTTCAGGATGATACAGACATATACAGACAGTTTTTCTTTCATGATTCAAACCATTGTTGCATGTATAAATCATGATAGGTTCCAAATTTTGCGAAAACATTAAATCGCAAGACTGCTTCGACCTTGGTGGGTGAAAGATTTAAATGTGTCGTAAATGGAAAACTATCCGAAGCAGCTAAGCTCAACTTGTTTCTCTGGTTGGTGGTTTGGAACATTTTTCATTTTTCCATATATTGGGAATCATAATCTCAACTGACTTTCATATTTTTCAATGGGGTAGGTCAACCAGTCAACCACCAACCAGTTCTTGTAGGGTATCCGGGAGCCATGAACCAGAGGTTTTTCACCACGGCTCACTCCAAGGATCTCCATGTCTGTGGTGGGAGATCCTGCGTCACTTGGAGATGTCTTCGACGTTTGGGGCTAGTGATGGTGACCTCTATAGGAAAGATAGGAAGGTAAATCAACTAAGTCAACCTGGACACATGAAGATGTATAATATGTTTGTGCGAACATATTCGATTTTTTTTTGGGACGAATTGGACGATTCAATATTGAACACTGGCCACATGATTTTGTTTGGAGATTTGATCGCTCGAAGCAAAATGCGACGCCTCGGTCGAGGATTTATTTGGGATCACCTTGGTCTGCATGTTGGTCCGGCTGGCAATTGGTATATTCATGTATATTCATATAATTTCATATATAGTTACTATATGTTACTATGACTTTGTTAATTATGATGAAATTCATCAGTTCCATTCAGTTCCATTCAGTTCCATTCGTTCCCGTTCTAACGCCGAAGCGAAGCGAGGCATTTCGCCACCAACGCCAGCGCCTCGCAGAGCGCGCTGCACGCCATCCGTGGTGCCGTGGAGGCGAAGCGCCGAGAGCTGGCCATTGCGGCGGCCAGCGAAGATGCGGCCATGGAGCCAAGGGGCTGGGAAACATCCGTGGAAAAATGGCCATGAGATATGGAAAAAAAAATGGAAACTAATTAAACTATATATGGAAAAAATGATGGGGTTTAAATAGTAGGGGTTTGGGTTATATAGTAGGGTTTAATTGGGGATTTTCATGGATTTAACAAAAACAAAGAAGGATGTCGCCTCCACCATCACAACAACGACCATTACCACAACCACCGTCCGTTTGTTTCCTTTTGTTGGGTTACCATTTAAGCAACAGATGAACTCACCATTCGGGGAACACCTGCAGATCCCGTCGCCCAAGACCTCGCAGGATATGGACATCATCGCGGCAGGGGTGTACCACCGCCGTCTGCAGCGCTGGGAAAAACGCGCGCAGCGCCAAACGGCCGCTGCGATGCAACGCATGAAGCGGGCCTTGGATGTGCGGAAGGCAGGGGATGGCAGAAGTGGGAACCAGTCATTCCAGGATCTTGGCACAAAAAGTGGCATTGCATTGGATTTCAGCATTCAACATGGGGATTCAATTCCAAAAGTTCTTATATGGGGATAACATAGACAGTGATCCAACAAGAATTTAGAGAGACATCCAACAATTTGCAGATTTTCCAGGGGAAACGACCTCCAAGGACCTCAGCACAATTAACGCTGGGATTGTAAGGGTGCCAGTTGCTCCAACCCATAGGTCTATGATAGTCACTTCTGCGGTAAAGTGATGATTTTACCTCTGATTTTGCCCAGTTTACCCACCAAACGTATCTATATGAGGATATCTTGACACGATATCTTGAGATATGATATGGATATATTTCCAATAGCTAATGTAATACATATTTATATATATATATAATTATATACACATAGATTAGATGTAACATGATATAGCTATATTCCACTTACCATTGATGTATTCATATTGAAATCAATGATAGCTGGACTTAGAGTCAATGATGTGGTTATCCCAAGATACCCCGATCTTTTTTCCACGACAAATGGGTATGACATAGCGCACTGCTCCAAAGAGCAGCTGGTTCCTAGAAATATTCAGCCAGATCTTGGATGATCTGTAAATCGGTAAATGGTTAGCTGGGCGGTACCTTTTTTTTTAACAGCCACTTTTAGAAGGACACAACCCAGTGGATGAGGTAAACACAACTTTAAAAAGCAATCTGCAATGCCTTGCAAGACGTGGATCCTATACAAAAACATACACACACACACTATACACATACATAAACAAGCCTGAAGAAGTGGATGGCTTATTGTTGGGCTTACCACATGATGAATGATTTGAAACGCCGGGGTAGCTGGGAGGCCAAATGCAGCTCACCCGAAGATGGCGCTGCTATTCTCGGAGACTGGGTAGAAATGGATCTTTACTGCTTTGTTTGCTCAGCTCATGCATATGTGGTACACCACCCCCAACGCCTACAATTTTAGGGTCAGAGGGGGTGCCAAACATCCAAACATATAAACATGTAGTTTAAGCATGGGATTAAGAATGCCAACAGCCAATATAATACGACAATATCCGAAATACTGCCATGGCAATATCCCAGGTTTGTCTGAAATGTTTGGTCACCTCCTGATGCTTTCCAAATTCATAAGACGGCTGGAAATTGTGGTAAATCTCAAGTTTTGGACACACCCAATCTCATTTTGTTGCTTATATATAAATATATGATTATATATATATATATATATATAAATACACTGTATACTATACTATAAATTACTGTACTTCTTTCTATCCCTATTATATCCTCAAAGAAAGACGATCATCATCAACCAACAATAGATCATCAATTCCATCCCCATTATGGCCCATTAAATCCGCAGAATTTTGATGGTTAAATACCTGCAAAGTGTGTCCCATAGTCCCAGCTAAGTTGGCTTACGAGTAGATTAACGATTGGATTTGCGGTCGATATATCGAGCTGGTAACTGGGTTTTATATAGACCAACAAGCAGAACTGGGAAGCACCACTATGTGTGAATGGTGAGATGTCTCTAAACCTTTCAAATTATATCTTAATTACACATATATATATAGATATATTATATATTACATATTATATATATATATTATATTATATATATATTATATGTATATCTCCGTATGTTTGGTTACCCGGTAATTTGTCAGCTATGACTCAAGTCATCCCAATGGGCCATGGTTTCGAGGAGAGATCGGTCACGACGTGGAGGAGATCAACGCCATGCCGCGCGGTGTTCGTTTTTTTTCTTGGAGGGCACTGTTTTCGAGCACGGATTATGCATAGGTTAGTTGATAAACATATAGATATGCTGTAGATATAAGGGGGTTTTGGAAGGCTTTGCTTTGTTTCGAAAATAGTCAGGTTTTGAAAGTGGGAATTGTATTATGATTTCATGATTGGGTTCTTCTAACAAGAAAGTTTAGGGTTTTGTACGCTGAAAACCATGGAAATCATGATTCAATTCACCCATAAAAGGGGATAGGCCATGCCATCCTCGGGACGCTCGGGAGCATGGGAAAACGGGGATGCACATCCAGCAACACAACCGTAATTTTGGTGTCAACAAGCGTAATTTTGGTGTCAACAAGAGTGTACCAGGGTAAACCGACCCATACACATAATATGGCTCTAAATTTCTCTAAAAAACTTCATCTAAAATGGTGATTTCATCATCACAGGTTTGGATGAAAAGGTCAAGCATCTTTTGAAACCGATTACACATCAACCCGGAAAACCCACTTAGATGGCAATGGTTTTATATGGTTTTTACCACATCACTACTATTCGCTGCTAAATCTTGATCCTTCCATGAATCCTGGCATGAACCTCGGATTAATAAATCCTGGTTGATTAAATACTGGGAGTTTACCCCGAAAGTGATCATGTGCTACTTAGATGGTATTGTACCTCCCAGTTAAACAACCCAGGTTTCTTAATCCAACTAAGAACAAGTAAGTAACCCCCGGTGGCAAAGACTAAACGAAACCATGGTGGAATGCATATGATCGCTCTTCATTCGAAGGCCCAGTCATGGGGGGTGTATAATCATCGAGGCGGTTTAAGACATGGGCGACATGTCCCAATTTTAATGATTCCCTCAACCATATTAGACCATTTTAGATGGTTAAAACCACATTTTCTACAGGCTTTGACGGTTGGGAGCTCCTGGTAGGTGGTCATTTTTTATTTGCCTTTTTCGGGCACCGCCTTGCAATATGTTCCATTATATCACCATTATATCCCCATTGTATCACTATTATACTACCATATTTCATGGTCAGTTCCTCATTTCTTGATGGCAAATCCATCATTTTGTGATGGTTAGGAGAAGGGGTTAATATTATGACTACATGGATAAAACCAGTCCTAAGGGATATCAACCGTCAATCCCCATAAAGACAAGCTAATTATGATAATACCACTATTCTGATAGGTTAATTTGGGGATATTATGGCCATTATTTCAGTTTTATTCCCATTAGTAATACCCCTAATCATATTTTTGATGCCATTGGTAGTATTACATCTCAATTGTGGACTTATTTATGATATACCCTGGGTTAAACTGACATAGATGTGAAAAACCTATGATTTCCCAATGGTGTGTTTTTCACATTTTTCTTAGTTTACACTGGTGTATACATATATATATAATTATGTGTATATATATATTTATTCACCATTATTTATCATGAGTAACCATTAAATAACAGCTACATAACCACTAAACAACCATCAAATAACGACATGTGCTTCAATAATCTTCAATGTATATAAATATATAGATTCATCATTAATTAAGCATTAAATAACCATTATGACCCTCATACAGACATCTTCTCCTTCTTTCCCCCAAGGCTCTGCAGCTTGATCCTCCAGGACCAGCTGCAGCGTGTGCCTTCGCCGGGGGCTTCGGGCGACCGGGTGAAGCTCACGTGGTATCCAGGTGCGGCTGGGGGATGGGTTGGGGGATGGCGAAATCCCCAAAGATGGAGGTTTAATATGATCGGAATATGATGGGAAAATATGGCAATCATATGGCACTTACAAATATATATATATATAGTGGGATTTAATTTGATTTAATGGGATTTCATGGTATATAACCAGCCAATTGATGGGGATTTGACTGATTTCACCATCACAATATAGCGAGAACTATTGGTAAATGGTAGGTTTAATGGGACTTAATTATACTTAGTTGGGATTTAATGGGGCGAGCTGGGAATACACTGGGTTATATATATATATATATGCGTGTACATATATTAACCAACTGGTAATCAAGCATGGCTAGCTGGGAAATAGGTTTATAGCTGGGAAATCATCGAACTATATTTGCGGATTTTCCAGCAGAACATGGTTGATGAGCGGAGGGTAAATGATGGTTATTTCAAAATTTTGAACAGAAGAACAAGATATGATGGTTCAGAAAGGGGTGTTTCTGAAAATGATGGAGCTGAGTAGTATCTAGTAATCCATTTGGGGCTCCACACCAATATATATATAGTATTATACAAATATATCTATCTATATGTGTATATATATATGTATATGTGTGCACATACATTACTATGTGAATGTACTGGGGAAACCATGTAGAAACATAGGGCCCAGCTCAAATGCTGCTTGGAATCGGTGGCATTACTCCATCCTGCCAGTGTTAGTAATTAGTAAAGCAAGAATGCACCAGCCACGTTTGGTCGGTTTATACCACTCATTTCCAAACAGGGAACATCAGGATCATCAGAATTGGGATGTCCTGGGTGATTTCCCATTGGTGGATCCTAACGTTACTGAAAAAATATGGGCGGATTTCCCCGCGAGGTCAAGACATGATTGAGGGCCTTGCCGTGATGTTTGGCTGCTGATGGCGGGATGATCATCCCATGGTTCTCTGTTAGGGGCTGGAGTTGTTTCATGACCCAAAAAATCCATCATCTCAACAACTTATCACCATGGTTGCCGATGAGTTTTGAGTTGCGATGATCATCCAAGCAGTTCACAACGAGACTCGGACCAAAGAAGTCCAAAAAGAGGCGCTGAGTTTGAAAGAATCTTCAGGAGACCTTTCCAGAAGGCTACCAGGCCCAAGAACTTGCGAAGTAGGCCGGATGTAATGTCTTCCCGTCCAGAACCCACAATTGTTCATGCACCTTTTTAACTTGTAGAACCATGTAACAGACAGATTGACCCAGCTTTGAACTGTGCATGTGCAGACCAAGTAGTCTGCTATGGCTGGATCAATGCCTGTACCATTTTTAGCGGGATGAAGATCCATGAATCACACTTAATCACACTTACTTTATTCATCCAGTCTCCATAGGGCATCGACTCCTACTTGGTGCAGTTCCACTAACGAGTCATTGTACAACCATGGTTATATGCGTCATATTCCAACTTACGTGGCTTCAAATCCCTTGGTTACCCCATAACCCGCAGGACCCCAGCACCCCCACCCGTTGCAGCTTTTCACCGTCGCCGTTGTGTCTAGGAGGCGGATAAGAAAGCGCGGAAAGCCTTCGAGGACGAATTGCAGCTGGAGGACGAGGGTGTGCCTTGGCTCCAGGATGAGAGGTGAAGACTAAGGGGAAATGGAGCCTGCAAAACTATGAAGAGTGAATGAAGAGCTGCGGTGATTTTTCAGATTTTTTCCACGCTGCATGTAGGTGCTCAAGACACTGCGATTATATTGCATACACGATGTTATTCGAATAATAATTTTTATGACCGTAACTAGATGTTTTTTTCCTGTGCAAGCAATGTGCAAGTATAGTACATGTACATAACTATGTATAGGTTTCTTGAGGTCCCCACAAGATTCCACAAGATTCCTTTACCTGTCCACCAAGAGGACGATCAATCGTCTTGGTGTGCTGCGCCATGGCTGTCAAGCTCGAACACTCAGATCTGGCGCAGCATCGGGCTGGCATTGGGCAGCAGTTGCGACAATTCTGGACCGACCACCAATTCTGTGATGTGGTGCTGAAGAGCCGTGATGGCACAAAGCATCCCGCCCATAGGGCGGTGCTATCGGCTGCCAGCGTTTATTTCAAGATCCTGCTGGGTGGGTCGTTTCAGGAGGCCGAGAGGGTGCGACAAAAAGAGGTCGTGGAAATCGATGCATCCGAAGCAGCACTGTCTGCAGTGCTGGACTACATCTATGATGGGCAGCCTGAAGTACCAGCGGAGGTTGGTCTTGAGCTCCTAGGCCTTGCAGATCGCTGGGACTTGCCAAAGTTTGCAGGAGCGATTGAGGCAGGCATCCTAGCCTCCTTGGACCACAGTGTTGCCCTGCAAGTTCTACAAAAAGGGCATGGCTTTCATTCTTTAAGAAGTGCATGTGAAGATAAAGTAGCAGAGGATTTTGAGACATGTAGCAAGCATCCAGACTTTGGAAAACTCAGTGCTAGGCAGCTAGCTCGAATTTTGAGGAGGGAAGATCTGGGTATCTCCCGGGAAGAAGACGTGGTAAACGCAATATTTGCTTGGAACAAAAAATCCGAGGAGGGACATACCTTTTTGGGCATGCTGCTGCAACATGTACATTTCCCATCACTTTCCATTGAGAATTTGCTTCACCTTGGCCGTGCAAGTCTCTCTGGTCCGAGTGGTGACGAGCTTCACAGAGACGTTGAGACTGCCTTGGCCTCCCGAAAGAGAAGCCAAAGTCCAGGTACCTTTCGGTCGAAGAGGCGTCGTTTCCAGCATTTTTCACCCTCTTTAGGCGCCAGCATTGACAGCACTCAAGCTTCAGCCCGAGAGGTACTGCCTTTCCTCGCGTTGTCTTTGTGCTGGTACCAAGGTGAACTATTTGCTGCAGACCGAGAGGGTCGCATCCTGGGCTGGAAGCCTGGTGACCCTTCAACCTGCATACGACGTGTTGCAGGTGAAGGCGCTGCTGTGACAGGAATCAATGACTTGGGATGCGAATGTAATCTATCCATCTTGCCCAGCGGGGAGATGTTCGTGTCAGATTGCAAGAATCGAAGGCTTCTTCGTTTTCAAAACGGTTCTGGAGACGTAGTTGTTGGCAACACTGATGCAGATATCCTGTTTTGCTCGCCCAACGGAATGCTGTATGTTCTGAGCGGGAGTCAGGAGACTCGGAAAGTGCAGAAGGTGGTAGGCTCGAGGCTCGAGACAGTGATTGCCTCCGAGAATCTTCCAGAAGACATGCAGTTCGAAGCATGCGGGATCTGTGTAACAAAGGAAGAGGTGATCTATATTTCGGATAACTTCGAGGGAAACCGCCGCATTCTGTGCATCAATCCAGCTGTGTCGTTGGAACCTGTTGTGGTGGGCGAACTCGATCTTGAAGGCTATCATTACATGAGTGACCTCTTTGTAACTGACGGTGGAACGATCTATGTTGCTGTAGGGGATGAAGCAGGGGGTGTGTTCGCCTTCCACCCGAGCAGCCCAACTTTCACAAAAGTCGTGCAGTTTCCAGATGGATGTGAACCTGTGGCACTGTTGGTTCATGACAGATCGTTGTATGTGAGCACTTTGCAAAGAGTAGGAGTTGGAGGGCCGCTCGGAGAGCCCGTGACCGGGAGGGTTTACGAATATTTGTTGCCTCCTGAGCTTCAACTTGAGTGAAAAATCATCGGCCCCTTGAGTCTGCACTTGCCAGCATCCTTGCTGCGTAGCATCTTGATGTTTTCTCTAGATGTTGTTCTTCTAATGGCGAGGCGAAATGATTCTGATCACCTCTGATTCCGAGGTTACCTTGGGCCTCAGTTTTCTGAACAAGGAGAAACTTCATCAGGTTCTGCAACAAAAGGCACGCCGCAGTAGCCGAATATTACCTCTGAGATTGTTTGGGCAATGGTGGAAATGCTTGGGAAATCTGGCTGAAGATTTTTGACGCACCACATTTTTGGATTTGTTTGGATAGATCTGGACCAACCATTCGTGGATCGGTCAATTGTTGCCAGACTTTTGAGCCATTGCTGGATGTTCCCTTGTTTGGATGTTTGGAGATCACATGACATGGGGGAATTGGGTGGAGAAGCACCCACTGAATCAGCCTCCTCCTCAATGGTTCCAAGTGTCAGCTCCTCACTATCCACGCTTCTCTCCCAGTTTCACTTTCTCTTACCGCTGACTCTGACTCTCACTGCAACTGCCCATTCTGTGCTCCTTTTTTCTTTACTGCTCCTGATCAAACTTCACTGGACATTCCGCTCACTCCACTTTCCAGTGCCAAGTATCTGGGCTCATTTATTATTCCCGCCTACTCGTCAGTCCCTGATGTCAACTATCGATGTTCTCAAGCCTCTTCCGCCTTTAAAACCCTCGATCCATTCTTCCGACATCCACTTATCTCACAGAGATTCAAGCTTCGGGTTCATTCCCAAATCGTCCAATCCATCCTCCTTCACGGTTCGGAATCTCAAACTTACTCACCAGCACAAGTTACTCAAATTGACAGCCTACATTGTAAGGCCCTTCGCCAATTTTTTCAAATTAAAAGTCCCTACTACCATTGAGCTCTCTCTCCTACGGATTCTCCTTGCTCCAATGACTTCATCCTTTATCTTGCGTATCCAGTCCTCCCCACATGCATTTCTTCTATGAGAATATCAGACGCTCGTATCAAGTATCTTGGCCACATCCTCAGGCACCTTATTCTTCAGAATCCATCATGAATCATAATGTTCAACCCTTCTCACTCCCTCCGTACTATTTCATCCACATTCCGAAGAGGACCGCCACCGGCGCACTGGCCAGAATTGGCCTTAGCTGAAGCCGCCCATAGAGCCAGAGTATACAGGAACTATCAGGAACTCACCTCCCCTCCTTGGCCAATTCACTCACGACTTTGTATATTTATCTGGAATGAAACTGACCTCACTGTTTTCCGTCGGAATGATGCTGAGGATTCGGGGAATGATCCCAAATGGATCCAAATGGCCGTATGATAACAGCTATTTTCAGGTTGCTGAATTCGTATAATTCAGCCAGAATATATATATATATATATATATATATACACACTGTAACAAACATCCAACGAGTTATAGTGGGCCCCCAAAAAGATAGAAGAGTAAAATCCTACTAAAACAGTGAAATAGTGATAACTCACTTTTCGATCCTTTTGGGGGTTACTATATAGCTATAATTTTGGTGATATTCCTATGAAACATCCCCATGAATATCAGCTGACGCCAGGAGAACTTCCTGTGGAAGTGGAACAACAGGCCGCGGGAAAACAACGAAAACGGAGGGCCGTCAGATGTGCGTTGATGATCCACAAAAAATGGATTTAAGATTTAAAATTATTTAATGGGATTTGATTTAATTGAATTTAACGGGATTTAATGGAATAGGCCCAGCCACTTTATGAGGATTTGACAGATTTCACCATCAAAATATATGGATAACTATTGGTAAATGGTGGTTGAATGGGACTGAATGGGAATTTCATGGGGAAACCTACTTGTACTATCTTTATGGGACTATTTCATGGGATACAGTACAACTACTAACTAAGCAACAATCACTGCTTGTGGGAGCAGTTGGTGTTTCGCATTGCCAAATATGGAGCTTCAAGCAGCCCAAATTTACAGGAAACCACCGTTTCTTGATTTCAACATCCCCCAATCATGGAGGTTTCCTGCACATTTTTCTTGTAGACTAATTCTGTGAATGTAGCCATGGGCGCGGCCACAAGGGGAAAACTCCCAGAAAAGTGTTGGTATTGACACACTCATACCCTTGACTCTTAATTGTTATATCTCCCCTTTCGTTGATCCTGCAACCAGCACTCCATCTGCCACGTCCGACTTACGAAACCATCATCGAAAAACATCCTTGCAACAACTTGCTTCAACTCAGCCTCAATGTCGGGGGATTTCTTTTAGCGACCGCATCCTACCACATTTTTCCTGGGTGTCATTTTGTAACTCCGGTTCCCCAGATCCTACTGTTGTGTCCAACTCCTCACCATCGAATCCCTCAGCTTCAGGACTCAACTGGTCAGGCAGCGCATTGCTGAGGTTGTTCCCCCCCTTTGCTGCGGCGGTTGGATAGCGCCATGGATGAAAACCTGGTTGATCAATGAGGTCCCGATACCTGGGGGAATCACCATGTCCAAACGCTTGGATTTCAGCCTGGATATTTTCACAACTGAATTTATATCGTGAGCCAGGACAGTCCATATGTTCCAGTTTGACTTGAGGATGATTAAATGTGCAACAGCTGAAATACATAGAAATATCATGAAATACCAGAAGATATGTACTATGTCCAACTTCTCCATCGACTACAATTCGTTGTTCCGTATCTTTGATGCTTTGTGCGCGTGCGAACATCCTTCTATACACGCATGTGCTTGAGGTTGTCGTAATTACTGTCGCACCCCCTGGACAAAATGCACCTGCATGTGCCCTATCATTGATTATTTCATTCGGGGTTCGTGAAAGCTGTAGGTCGTTCGTTTCCCCGCGTGACTGTTTCAGCTCAAAATACAGTACCATAAAAAACCACAGAAAGACCAGCCACAGCAGCCACAGATTGCATGCCAGGATTGTGTTAGGGCATCCCAGCTCTACCAGGTAATTTGCAGACCATATAAGTGATGGCCCTTTATTAACCACTGTTAACCATTGTTAACTATCATTAACCATTAAAAACTCCACAGCTCCAACTGAAAAATGGTGTTGAAATAACGAAGCAATGATACATCAGGATATCTAAAGATATGGACAGATTATATACAATCAATAGAATGTAATAGTCCATATATATATATACAGTACATATCTAAATATATTTATAAAATATGAATATCATGTAACATCCATGTTTCTCTTCCAGATTCTGAACCAAAGCGACTGAACGACGCACACCTTGGCCTCCTGGCATTTGCTTCCTTGGCATGGGCCTTGGCCTTAGCGATTGGCCCATTTTGAGAGGTGCCATTTCCATCTGTACAAATCTACCCAGATATGTATAGCAACTACATATATATACTACCTATATATATATATGTATCTATTGTCCATGTGTATATATATACATACATATGTATGTATATTATATATATATGTGTATATGTATACTGCACATGATTCAATATATATATATATATACACGTGTATACACATGTATATGTATAATGTAATGTAAACATCTTGATATATGCACATATCTACCCCTGGTGAAACCGCAGCCTCGCTACCATGCGCCAGAAAACAGACAACACATTATCCAACAATTTACACATCTGGGTGTTTGCAATTTACGACCCCCCTAAATCATCAAGTGCTGTTGGACCTGTCCTGGGATGGTTTGTGCTTGGCTTGTTATCTTCCCATCATTTATCACAATCCCATTAAACTCCCTATATTATCAACCATATTAATTATTATTATTGTTGTTATAACAATAATAATAACAATAACAGCAACAATAATAATAATTAATAATAATAATAATAATTATAATTATATATATATATTGAATCATGTGCAGTATACATATATACATATATCAAGATGTTTACATTGTTGATAGAAAAACACAATCCTTCTGTAGTGGGAAACCCACCACTGACACACCATCCTTTTTCGTCACAGCCGCTGAGCTCCTCCGTGGCCGCGCCGTGGCGCCGCCAAGGACACAGCGTGTCCAGGGAAGATGCCGCTGAGCTCCTCCGAGGCCGTGGTAGCCGTGGTTGCCCTCTGGTAAACTAACAGTTTGCTATTGAAAATGGACCATGATTTACCTGTTATAAATGGTGACTCCCCATAGTTATGTTAGTTTACCAGAGGGTAGATATCTTGTAGCGAAATTAGATGACCTGACCTTACAGATGTTTTTAGTCTATGACATGGGAAGATGTTGTAGCCTACGTGACTTGACATTACCTGGGAAACTGTTGTAGCCTGCATGACATGACACCACTTTTCAAGATGTGGTAGTTTGCATGACATGACATTCCATTTGAAGCATTTTGAGACCCATGATCTTTCTGGTCTTCTCCTTAGAAGTTAATTTGTGCCATAGCAGGATAGGGCAGGAAATAGATTCGCCAGATGGTAAGGACTTGCTTGTTTTACGGCCAGACTTTTTGTTTGGGTCTATGGGTGTGTGTGAATTCTTCTTGATTGCACTTTTGTCATTATTGCTGCCAACTATTTTTTGACTGTGATATACTTATTATACATGATATATTACATTTCCCTGGGAGGTGGGGAGCATGTTGTCGTTCTTTTAAAATTGCAAACTTACTTGATGCTACGCTACAGACGCATTTCTCAGGGGGTTGGGTGGGATGCGAACGGTAGGACGATGCGACACCTAACTTTGTACATGTTCAATTGGATGACCTGTCATATTTTTGACATCTATTTCGATGATGTATGCAGCCATGTAGCTTGACGTGTGTATGTATACACATATACACTCCCGGGAACAAACGTGTCTCAGGCTACCGTTTCAGGTATCAACTAACATGTCCACTCTATACCGGCATTTTCCTGGGGAATGCATTGCAACTTGTTTTTTACACATTGACCCAAAAACAGCTAACATGTCTCAGTTCCTGCAATTGGGGTCCTTGGATTTCGACCCTGATCTGGGATAAGTTAGCTATTTTTGGGGGATAGATTCAGCGAATAACCACTCACATATCTCAAAACCACATCCTCTGAACAACACAGACACGTTAAGTGGACGCTTTCCATGGCCAGTCATCCAACAATCACTAAATGCAACTGGTTTTTGGAATGCACCCCCAATCTTCCTGCCCACCCACGAGCATCATCTATGATGCGCTCTTCCGGAAGGAGTTGGGACCCCTTTTTTCTCCACCGTTTTGTTATCAATGC
>Ga0126342_10000911_pt1 | contig 37575 bp, 34 predicted proteins | sample Cyp1metagenome_FD_92528 | JGI IMG/M metagenome (GOLD analysis project Ga0126342, IMG submission 92528) | Coral microbial communities from Lord Howe Island, Old Settlement Bay, Australia - Cyphastrea 1 metagenome | ecosystem: Host-associated > Invertebrates > Cnidaria > Coral ... | reverse complement strand
GCAGTCTTCGCTGCAATGGGAAGGTCTCTAGTATATAAGTTGTGGGTTTCCTACAGGGGGTAGTCAAAAAGCATAGGTTTCAATACTAAAATGAGCTAAAATGAATTATGTTTAATTTTGAATACATATATGTATGGTTCCCACTGGTTCCCCACTGGGATGTTCTAAGTGTAGCTTGGAAATGTTCTAAGTATAGGTTTTGGGTATAGTATAACGACTTCATACTTAGAACATCCCCGCTGTGACGGTTTTGATTTTTTCCAAATGATGTTCTAAGTGTTTGTCCGTCGCTATATTATCATATATTTTATGGAAAATAAAAGCCATGTTCCAAACCATCACATTATGATCAAACGTGGCTAGTTTTTTGTGGGGACAATCATGACGATGCTTTTCTGCAATGGGGCACCCGACTTGAAAGGACCAACCCTGCGAAAAAAAAAAAAAACACTGCTGACTCATACAAAGTGGGGCCCCCCTAGATAGCTAAGTTGGTTTATAACTCCAATAACTATGGTTTATGATATTTATAACAATAGTTACTGGTGTTTATAAACTTATAAACCAATTTATAACTGGGAGGCCCCACATTGTAATTTTCCAGCACTCTGACAAGTAACTTGAAAATGATGCTGTTTGAAGATGAGGGCCTTATGAGTCTTATGAACTTCTTATGATCCGCGGTAGGCAGTGGATGTTCTCCCACAGTCATCAGGCCGTACAACTTTGGGCAAAGTTATGAGTGAAAATATATAAACCCCACAAACTAGAAGTATAAGTGTCATAAAGCATACTTTTTGAAGCTATCTTCACCAACTTAGCTATCATAAATCAGCTATACCTTCCAGATAATTCCCATTTTTCTTTGTGAAGTCAGCATTTTCCTATGGTTTTCCTATGGGTTTTCCTATGTTCCGTTTCCGGAAAAGGTCGCCGGTTTGGCCCGGCACCTGTCCGATGGTGGGCAAGCCGCCGGAGCGACCCTCCTCGCCCACAGAACTGGTGGTTTGACCAGCTTCCTGTGATCGGTGAAGCGATGGATAGCTGGCTGAATTTTCGATGGACCACTGGTAGATATACCCTCTGGTAATATGGTGGTAATACGGTGGCAAATGGTGTATAAATGTCAGATATATGGTGGTTTAATGGGATGAAAAATGGTGATTCAATGGCATTTTATGGGATTTAATGGGATATATGATGATATACCCTCTGGAAAACATGCAAACAGCTATTGAAAATGGCCATAGAAATAGTGGGTTTACCCATTAAAAATGGTGATTTTCCATAGTTGTGTAAACGTTTACCAGGCCGGGCAACCATGGGATGGGAGCCTATGGGCCCAGAGATTTTGGAGTCAAGCATCCAACGATGTTTCCGTCATGATTTTAGTATCTGTCTAAGATTAACCATCATGACATATGGTGATATTGTTGGATGGAAATTTAGTATATGTCATATGGTTTTTATCTACCATTAACCATCTAGTTGGATGGAAATGGACATATGGTGATGATTTAACTTCGAACTGGCTTCACTTTTTTTGGTTTATGGTAGATTCTGGTAGATATAACCATAGTTATATATATATATATGGGGCTTATAAACCAACTTATAACTGGGCGGGGCACTATCCTGTATGGGACCAGAGATTTTAGATGATTTTGGTATATGTCTAATCTTAATATTTCACTAACCTGAATCTTGCGGCCCATTTGGGGATGATTTCCCGAATCCTAACTATGATTTCCAGGGTTCGGGAGAACAGTGAGGTCGTTCTAATTTACCCAGATATATTAACCATCTAAATTGTTGGGGGACTCAAACAATTGACCCATATGTTGCCGTCGAAAGTTAGTGGATGATTTCTGTAGGAAGCCACATTTTTTTCAGGGAATCTATGATATGACATAACCAATATGTTAGGACCCTAAAGGAATAATTGATGATTTAATATATATATATATTATATATATATACATAGTACCATCAGAGTTGAAACAATTTAAGTCACTGTTTTAGATTCGAATCTAATTTACTTGTTCTATCGTTTTGGGACTTGCTATGCGAGGTGGCTAAAGGCCACGGACTCAAAGCTCACCAACCCCATGTGTGTTGGCACCCCCAAATGTTATGTTTGTTGATTGATAAAATAAGATAAGACGAATCTAACTATAGCGACAATATCCATAAACCGCAGAATTCACCTAGTTGGAAACCAACTTAGTTACTGTAGTGTGTTGCCATTTTTTTTTAAATAGATGCCCCTGAGATAAGCCCACATATCTACCCAGATTGGCCCAACACAAAATGGGTGGAGAAAAATAACATGGTTCCAGCTTCCCAAGTGTAGAACTGTAGGACAAACCCTTGAACCTTTGACGTGGCAAAGCAAATCTCCCGCGGCAAATGAGTCATTGGCTGGTGAATAAATATTCCTATTTTTAAGATTGGTTGATAAATTAGTGTCATATATTAGTGAGCCATTGGTTGAACTAATGGGTTTATTGGGATATTATCAAATTGGTCAGCCATTGGTTGGTGAATGATCCGTGAGTACCAATCCCCCTTTTTCATCCATCAGCAGAGGTTGTTTAAGAGACTCAAGTGGAGAGCACTTGCCTTGCCTGAGTCTGTTCAGGGTTGAAGTCGTCCACACTGGCAGTGCTACTGCTTGAGCTATTTGCAGCTTTCGTAAACCTGAGTGGCTGAATTCTTGGATGTGCATCCCACTTATTAAATTGCTTATAATCCATATATATATATAAGTCATATAATCCCATATATATATATAATAGGGGATCTTGCATATATATATATAAGTGGTGCGTATAACCCATTTACTAAGTGGGATACACCCCAAGTGTTCAGACGGCAAACCCACTTAAATCCCTTTCCTCTAATATTTACCCTCAGAAACCATGGTGGATGTGAAGATAAAAACGCATATTTGGGACCATAGAATGGATGTGTTTCATACTAGGGGCTGGGATTATGTTCTCTTCCCAACGTGTCTGTTCCAAGTAATTTATAGTGCCTCCCACTTTGGGCGAGACCAGGAAAGGTGTACGCATTTGGGGAACTCGTGTGACAGAAACGCAAGTAGGTGCAATGATCAAACACCCGTTTGATTTTGGATAGTTTGAAATTTGCTAGGCTTATTTGTCAATCTACCATAATCTTTCCATCGCGGTAGTCAAGTCCCATCTGCTCTATTCAATCCATAGATGGTAGTGTCACCAACATGTGGCGAGTTGTTGGTGTAACATGGTGTAACTCTGTAAAGGTAGCAAGGCTGGGCTAGGAGTGCTTGCGTCATTATACAAGACGTGCCGAAGTCGGCGTGACTTTTCTGGATCCATCAAATCATCAATCAATAGAGGCATATCAATTTTTGCCAGATCCGCTTAGCGCCAGAGTTTGAAAGAAAGCAAATCCAAATCAGGATTTTGCAAATTGTGTGTAATCTCTTTTGTTTTCAACACTCTACTAAGGGGCTGAGGTAAAAAGCTTGGCAATCAGGATGGCACAAGGCACAAGGCACAAGGGGATGTCCACTTCCAGCTACAAGTTGGTTTAAAGAACCATGCGACTCTTTAGATACCTCCTAAGCCATCCACGGTCTATTGCTATCCCATTCCATCTGCTTATTCATAGTGTTCCCTATCAAAATAGTCATACCTTGGGGCTTTGGACCCCATGGATCGCCTCCGTCTAGGCTGCCCAGGCACCATTGCTCCCGGCTACGCCCGGGCAGCATGCCCTGTGCATGCGCTATCTGGCAGGGCGCAACCGAGGTCGACTAAACACAAACTTGAGAAAGGTTTAAGAAAACACACAAAAGGGCCACAAAGTGTGCCACCACAGTCAGGTAAGTTCGTGAAAAAACTACTATAACTAGGGATAACTATAGGGTTTTGTGGCAACTAACTGGGGGACTCCTTTCTGTATGACTTCTTGGTGGTTTCAACCCGTAACAACCACCCGTTAGATGATCAACTTTTTTCAATGTCTTGGATTTTGCTTAAGGACCACGCAAAAATAAAAACTGTCCCCTTTAAATTCCCCGAAGTCGTGGATTTCCCATTGGGAAAATAACAAATCACCTTAAACAAAGCCAAGTTGTTTAATGACTCTATATAATACTCTTGCTGATCACAAGAGGAACATAAATGGCGATTCTCCCTGCAACGGAGACATTGGGGCTAGTGCGGATTATAATCCATGAACTGGGATATGGGGCCTCACAACTCTGATTGAAAGTAGCCATGCACTTCTTAGAGAAACTGCACCCAAGAACATTCAGCAAGAAACAGCCAGCAGGTCTACTGCCGGTGCTGTCTCTTTCAGGTCCCAGCTTCAGGACACTAATTTTTGTTGAAAGCCCTGAAGCCCGGAAACTTGACTTGTGGCAGTGTGGTAGAACTGCATAACCGATAACATGACTGTTAACATATGATATGTCAATAGATAAGGGATGAACTAAGGATGGGATTACTTGGTCACCACCTGTTCCATTGAAAGAGCCATTAAACATACCATGTTTTCCCATGTCATTAGTTGATTGAACACCTATGGGTTAGTTCATAATCCCCAATAACCCAGAGGGTAGAACTCGTTACATAAAGCCAATGAATAGTTTTAATGGCTCATTGTCAGAATATGGCTCATTGTCAAAACTAGGAGTATGTTGGTATATACCCAAACCTTCCAGGCAAGCCTATCAAAATAATTAGGTAACATTAGTATGCATTAGTAACATTAACCCGCAAAATCATGAGGTCTTTCATCACCTTCCAGGCAAACCTCTTTTTTCATCTCGTGGAGCTCCCTGAAGTAGGGATCTCGGAGAGCTTGCCGCGCCAGGATGCGATCGTCGGGGTCGTACCTGCGCCGGTAAACACCGCAAGCTTGGAGGGGGTGCAGGCCAGGAGTGACTTTGATGGTTATAACTTTGGGATTCTAACCTCAGTTGGGACATAATCACACATAACTTAATATCATGTCAATTGTAATCCCTACAACATCCTACAACTATGGTTGTATAAGTCACTTCTGAGCAGAACTGCACCGAGGAGTAGCTTTGTGGGGGATATTTCACAAACTCGTATTCATTGGGTTGAAACTAAATCAACAAACCACTGGGGTCACCACCTTATACTTGGTCAGGAATCGTAAAAGGCCATACCCTGAACATGTAACCCACCTACTGACTACGATGAGCCACCAACATCGCGTGGGGCCCTTCCTGTACTTACGTCCTCATGTTTCATATGGTAAAACCACTAACTAATGCGGTGAACACGAGAACAATTATATATATATAGTTGAAGAAATTGAGGTTTTTGTTGGGTACATGTTCAGACAAACCCCTTTCTGCTGGGCTCTGCATTTCTCAAACCATCTCAAACCCATGCCGAGATCGGCGATATGCATCGATATGCCGTGCCTGAGGAGCTTCTGCATGAGCTCAACACACTCAGCTTCTGCATGTGGAATCAACCGCTCAATTCCTTGACGTCCGAGGTTCACCGGACAGGATGTGTCAAACCATGGGATGGTTCTATGGTTAAAACTTTTGAAAACAAGTTTTCAACAATGGACTCAAAACAACTATTGATGGGATCTATCCAACATTTATCCACAGGTGGTAAAGTATGAAATGGTTTTCTATCGTGAGCCACTGGTGGCCACCTGGGTGACATGAAAAAATCAAATCCGTGGTCGTTTCATGCCTGAGCTTGGAGATTTAATATGGGATCCACAAACAACGGACCAGTTTATTCTGATTTATTCTTAAGTGTATACCGTATTACTTGGCACTCATAACAGCCCAAGCCAACGTCCAACAAAAATTTTGAGTGTTTATTGTGTGTTGATGTTCCTTGCGGATCCCACAGTATGGCTACTCCAGCCAGCCTTACCCTCTGGTTATGTCAAAATAGCTATGGAAAACTTCCATTTTTAATGGGAAAATCCACTATTAATGGTCATTTTCAAACCATTAATAGTGGATTTTCCCATGAAAAATGGTCATTTTCAATAGCTATTTTGACATCACCAGAGGGTAAGTCATAGCGCCAACCATTTTTTCTTAAGCCCAAGGCACCAGTACCCTTTTTCTCGGGAAAGTTGAAGTCCATATGAGACGCATTCCTGTCTGCATCATGACCAGATTTTGAACGGGAGATCAATCGGGAATATGATGGGTAAATTACCCAAAATTCCATGGTACATCATGGTATAGTACCCCAAAAAAAAATGGAACTGTGTTGGGTAAATGATGCCCATATGCTCCATGTATGGTATATTTACCTACATTTGCCCTAATAAAATCACCCAAATGTAGGTAAATATACCATACATGGAGCATATGGGATGGGTAAATCTCCAGGATTTAATGTCCAATACTCACTGATATGGAGATTAAATTGGATCCAACATAATTAGGAATATGATGTTTTTTTTGTGGGTAAAACAATGTCATGAACCACCCATCTGGGTTCATGGGGTTAGGTTTATACCACCTATTTTATCATGGTGACTGGGGGATGGTTTATGATTGTTTTACCCACATTATATAATACATTATAATACCATTCTCGGTTATTGTAAGGAGTCATACTACCTGGCTTATTGATGCCTATTCGGGATCATGAACTAAAGCATTTTGTTATAGCAGCTAATCCTATCAACCAACTAGATCCAACTAGTATAATGAGGTGGGATATGATATGGGTATGTTGAATGGCTCATGCACGGGTGTGGTCAAAATTTGACACCATAAAATTGAGGGCTACACAAGAGAACAATTGAATTCAGAGACAACCTGAAGAGAATTGCTGGCTCATGCACGGGTGTAATACACCAGTCACAGCAGTCGGTCCCTGTTGTGGCTTAAGTGACTAGAACAAACATGGTTTCCTGCAGATGTTCCCTTAAACCAATTGATGATTGGATCACTGCCCTGCTGAGCGGTATAGCCTTGGCTTCTCATCCTGCTTTCTTCAGACTGCCCGGCTGTCTCTTCCTTTAGCCAGTGTCTAGCGGTATTTCGAGACTTGGTTCATCCACCCCGAATCATAAGCAATCATAAGCAATCCAAAATTGCTAAGATGCTGTTGCTCCATCCTGGGGTTCCCCCTCCATTCGCTTCCATTATGATGGAAAGGGGCCAATCACAAAAATCATGGTATTGGCATTGACATATTCCAGGATTTCCAGGAAGAGACGCTTCCGGACGCTTCCCGTCCCGCCTTTTGAATTTGCTCGCCAAGAGATCTGGAGATGGCGTTCCCAGCACATTGTGGATCTTCTGAATTTGGTCCATCTCGTTTTGGCCCGGAAACAGAGGAAACCTCGCAGCGGAGCTCGTGCCGTTGCACAGCTTACCGTAAGAGGGCCTGATTGCACCTTGCACTTTGAATGAATGATACTCGAACTCTTTTTGGGTCAATATATATATATAGAGAATACATATATATATATAATATAGTATAATTTATACAATTAATTATAGTTGATTATATATATATATATACAGTATATACAAGTATATTATTGATATATATATATAGTAATGCAATGCAATGTCATATTTTCACACAGATTATGACAAACTACGTAGTATTAGTTTTTTACAGAGCGAGGTTAAGTCGCTTAAGCCAACGTTCTTCTCAGGCTGAGTCACAAGGCGACGATCTCAAACCAAACGCATCCTGCCAACATGATATGATAGGAGCTGGGGAAAAGGATGAAAAAGGTGGGTTCAAAAACAACATGCAAATCATATCTTTGTATAATTCTTTCTAGATATTAGATGAATATGTTACGACTAAATTGGCTAAATTCCTCCCAAAATTGGAAGAGAACATAAATACATGTTTGATTTCTCCGGATCAAGGCCCGACACCAAGCATCGCAGCAACAGCAAAGAACTTGCTTGTGCTTAGCAGGGAATGAGGGAATGATCCACAATAACTATCAACAATAATCCCATTCCCCCATTCCCATCCATTCCCTACGTTTCGCACCGGTAAGAGAAACGTTGCTGGAACATGATTTGCGGTATCTCTTTGTTCACAAACTAAGTTCGAAGATGCTCTTGAGATCATCTGAATCACTAATTGGTGGTTGACCTACCCCCCTCAAAAATATTTTTGGATCATCATCCCAACTATTGGGGAAAATAAAATTCATGTTCCAAACCACCAACCAGAATACCTGGAAAAAATAATTGAGCCAAATCTGGGCAGCTTCACCCAACGACTGATGGGAACCTTTCCAGAGCTCGGCATTTACTGAGCATTTCTCCTCTAAACTGGACCATTACTGGTTGGTGGTTGAGCCCTACCCCTCTGAAAAATGTGAGTCAGTTGGGATGATGACATTCCCAACTGAATGGGAAAATAAAATTCATGTTCCAAACCACCAACCAGATTTAGTATTGAAACATAGGGTTTTGGGGATCCTGGGATCCCCCATTTTGAAAATAAAAACTCCGTTTTGGATCCTGAAAACATCACCGTTTCAGAACTGATACGTTACTTCTTCGGTCACCCCGGCAGAGCGTTCGCGGAAAACTCTTAGGCCTGCTGCGAAGAGATCCATCTTGAATCCATAGTATCCATCGGTGAGCAAACACCTCATGATCCAAAGCAACTAATGTGGGATTCACCCCACGACAATATTATTGGATAATATAGATTTTTGCATAGGACAATAGTGGGATAATAATGGATGACTATATAATAAACATTAATAAACCATCCCCAATCCCAATCCGGGTTTATTTATTGGCTACATCCCTATTCCAAATGATTCAAAAGGACCCCCGGGTGATGGCTACTGGTATGGTAACCATGGCAGGTTTACAACACATCCAGGTAAAGAACTGCCACGACACCCATCTTCCTTGCACCAAGCATCTCTGGGGCTCGATACCACCGGGTGGAAATATACTCCTGAGGTCTTGGGGGTTTGAACATGTTTGAACTATCCCATTTTCGTCATTTTCGCCTGGGGATGCGTGGGGGGAGACCACAAACTGGTAAATGTTGTGAGAAACTGATGATCAACAGCTGTTTCTTCAGGGTTTGCCCCATTGTGGAGAAACCCATTTAAAAAAAAATCGTTTGGTAGAAGAGGTTAAGTCGCCATGTCTCAAACCGTCGCTGGCCGATCTTTTCTTGGAGCGATCTCTGGCCGACTGTGGTTGGTGGCAAACCCGAAAACATGCGGCGACTGGACACAGAACACTGCAAGCATCAACCAGGTGTTGGGAATGGCTGGGATGGCCGGGGTATCCTACAACTATATTTGCCATCATGATTACTTGATATTACTTGTTCAGTCTACACTTGAAATTTTGAAATCATTCTGTACATTGATACAACTTATGTAAGTAGTGCAAGTTGTGCAAGTTCTCAGAAAAGAATGTGGACATACTGTTGATCCCACCGTAGTACAAACAAAACTATCTACTAGAGTCATCAGAAAAAGGTCCAGAGATGCCTAGAGTCTACAATCTAAAGGGTTTCTTTCTTCTGTGTACCTCCAGTGATGACGCGTCCGTTCAACCGAGAACCATCAGGCCTCACCAATCATTTATGGTGAGCTCAGCCAGGGTTCGGTGGCAATTCACCATTTTTTTGCTGGCGCCTTCCTCCACATTTTCCCAATTTTGATGGTTAATCATTGGTAAATCATGCTATACCCACTGAAATAGCTATTTCATGCTATTTCTAAGTGGTAGTTCCGATCATTTTCAGACACCACAATTCACCCAGTCGCCATGTGATTCACCCAGTCGACCCCCTTATCAAAAAATCGGCGCCATGGAACTGTGAAGGGCTGTCGCGAATAGATGCCACGACAGGAACCCAGGTCCGCTAGCTTGATCTGAGACGACAGGAACGAGGAAACCGATTTTTTTTGTCACCGACTTCAGCAACTCCCAGAAATGGTTTGCTGACCCCGCAGTGAATGGTGGATATGTTCACAGCCACCACATTGAGAGTCAACTGGGAACAAAGATAGCGCGAGAACCAAGGGTTTGTTCAGGGATTAAGCACCAGCAACGACGGATATTTCGCCCCAAATCTCGCGCATCGGGGCTTAGCGAAATGGGGTGGTTCAAGCCCCGATGCCGCCATCAATTGAGGTCCATAAGGATTGGGAAATAATCGGGGAGCTGCCAAACATGTAGGTCACGCAGGGCAAAGCACAACGGGGTAGTACTGTGGTACGACTTTGCACTTGTGAGGGAATGGAGAAAGAAGCAAAGCAGCAAAAGCAGGGATGCAATGGAAAGTGGGTACAGATATAGATTACAGAAGCAACAAGCATCAACATGTAATGAGTATGCCTTCACACATCCTTCATACAACGTGGTATTAGAATGACAAAATAACTATTAACTAAGCAAAGCATGTAAGATACATGCCAATCTATATAATGAATGATTGATGCTGTTGACCCATGTCAGCTGTGCGGCTACAACCTCCACATCATCGATAGACCAGCAAATTACATTCCTAACAATAAACACAACATGGATATGGGCCATGTAGCTGACTGCCTCTGAGATTTATGGATGTTCATTCCCACCACTCGCAAGCTATTTCATAGATTTTGATCCATCACCATTTGGCTTTCCTATGCTTTCCTAACTACAACATCCTGGAAGAATGGACACGCTCGTTGAGGATTTGACCAGCTGCTGCCCCAAAAGCACGTCATGATACCCAAGGTTACACATCAAAACGTGGCTTTGTAGAGGAGGTATATACCAAAATTGAATCCAAAATCACCATAGATTAATTATCGAGTCGATGTCTCAAAACAATTGAAAACATGGTATCCCGTTCCGTCCACTGGTGACTTATCGTTTTCCCTACATGGTTCTGAAAAATGCTGGGGCCAATTTTTAGACAAAACCCCATTGAAAGATGGGGAAATGACGGGACATGCATAAAGTGTTTAACGCATGACATCTTGGGACGCAGCCTTGGGAGCCTTGGGACCCGCCTCGTCGTCCAGCAATAACAAGTTTTCAGGCTTCACATCGCGGTGGAAGATCCCATTGCGATGCATGTGATCTAAGCCTTTCAAAATCTCCTGAGACACCACAGACTGAGACATGGAAATTATATGGACATAGATGTGGATACGTGGTAAAAGAATGTAAAAAAATCATGGGGGGATGTAAGGCTTTCAAGATCTTCGAAAAGGTGGCGTTTTGAAGGATAGGGACATGGTTCGGTCTGGTCGCTTGATGGGCGTGTTTTGTCATTGTCATTGTGTCACTGGGTTATTATGTAAGGGAAGAAACGATATGAAACGATAAAATCAATCCATTGGTATGGTTTTGTCATCCGTTCTGCACAGTAAAGGCTTCCCAATTCCGAGCTTGGCCTCTGGAAACTCACATGGTCAATGAAACCCAACCATTTTTAAGCCTTTTCACACGTTTTGAAAAGATCCTTTAAAAGAACATGTTTTTTTTAGGTTCTCACCGTTCAAAATGTTGGTTTTTCCAAAACCAAAACGGTGATGGGCTCGGCCAGGCTTCGAACATGTAGTGTTTGGTCTTGGCTTCTGGCAGATAGTGTCTTCTGCCCTTGATGGCTTCATAGACGTTCCTGATTCAGCGAGTGGTTGTGTGAGCCGGTGGTTGTGAAAAACTTAGTCTGAAAATATATCCCTGATATTGGCTGTTCAACTAGGATCTGTACATATCTATAGCCTGTATTTAGTGGACTTGCCACTGGAATTGGAAGGATCTAAAATCGGACCACCCTCTATGGGAAAACCATCACTACTCTGGCACACTCTGGCAATGCTGGACTTGGTTTCACCAGAACCAAATAGCCTAAACATTGAACTTGTGAGATATTCAGTTTTTTCTATCTTGATTACACCAATGAATCATGTCCTATAGATTGACCGCATCCCCCACTATCCCTGGCCGCCATAGCCTTTTTCGGGGTGACTGGCTGTTGAACGGGACATCCTATCAGATGATGATCTTAAAGCAGAAAAACAGGATAGACTTGGATGGATCCGAGGTCGAAATTTGAGAAATCGTCTATTTCTGGTTGGTGGTTGACCTACCCCTCTGAAAAATGATGGAGTTCGTCAGTTGGGACTATGAAATTCCCAATATATGGAAAGTCATAAAATTCATGTTTCAAACCACGAACCAGATTTATTCTCAGTGTTTCCTGGCATGGGCAAGGAAAACTTCACCAGAAAACACATCTTGAGATTTCGCAAACTCCAGGGTTGACAGACATCATCGGGCTGTTTTTCTGCGAAAATTATTGATATTTGCAATAGGGCTACCCCCAATTTTGTTTAGGTTTTTGTTCGATAAATCCAGCGGGGTACCCCCATGGCTTAGGAAACCTTTATTTCTGGCTACCGTATTTTTTTTTGTTGGGCTATCCAGAAAGGTGACTTCTTCAGACCACAGTGACCACACGTAGAGGCTGCCGAGACGGGTTGTTTATCCACAAGGTGATCGCCAGTGCGCTAGCCGTTGGTGCTTTAGAAATAAGACCTTATTAGGGGCTTATTAAGCTCTTAATAGACCCTTAAAAATAATTTGCTAGGAAGGGGGGTAGGGAGGGGGGTGGCACGACATCACATGATTTATACCTACGTAGATTAATTATGCCTTGTGAGTACTATGAGTATAGTTGCTATAATGGTTACTATATTAGTTAGATCAATTTCAAAACTGGTTGTGTATAAATCAACCTTATCTCCGCAACAAAAAAAACACAATCCCGGAAAAAACAACTCTAAATCTGAGGGAATGGCCGTGAAGCACCAAGAAGGCAGCCATGGCACATGTCCATGAGCTCAAAGACCAGTGCCAGTCGACCAGTTGGCTCATCATAGAGAATCTCCTGAGTATCTTTGGATGGATGTGCCAAAAAAGAACGTTGAGATCAACCGGTGTGTGTGTGTGTTTGTTTCTAGTGTGTATATATATATATATAATACATATATCATATATATATATTATATTATATATATTATATTATATATATTATATTATATTATATCATGATGTTGTCTGATACATTGGAAACAGAATGGCTCAGGAAGTATGGTTCAAGGTCAGTGATGCTCCAGTAACTATGGTGTATTGGCCTCAAATGGGTGTACTCTGGTCATCCCAGCTACGCCGTTACGCGACTTTGACCGTTTGACCATGTTTCACCCGACGACATCTTTGCCCAAGATTCATGAAGCTTGATAATGTTGGGATGGCCCGCAAGCCTCCGCAACGCCTGAAGATTTCGAAACCAACTTCGAGGTGGGTTGGGGGAACTTCACCCAGGGGTCTCAAGCAAGGTACAGTAGCCCTATATCCATTGACTCCGCTGGCCACCATTTTCATCCATTTTCCCCATGAGAATGCGGTTGTTTTTCCGGATATGGTATTCCCGAAAAAAACATCATTTCTGGACAAAATCCACATACCCTCTGGTAAACTAACATAACTATGGAAAATCACCATTTTTCATGGGAAAATCCACTATAAATGGCCATTTTCCATAGCTATGTTAAATTACCAGAGGGTATTCAGAACTATTTTCTAGTATATAGTATTCCCATGAATCTCCCAGGAAATGGTTGGTTACACAACCCGTTTTGCTGCTTATAAACCATTGCCATACCCTGCGAAGAAATAAATTCTAAGCTGGTTAGTAGATATTTCTATGCTGGGCGAATTATAATAATTCACTGACCTGAAATAAGGCCTTTTTGGGATGATTCCCCTATAAAAAAACATGATTCCAGTGAGGGAGAACAGTGAGGTCGTTATAGTTTGCCCAGATTTATAATGATTTATATATAGCCAAAACAAAGATCAAACTACCCATCCAAGCTTGACCTAGAAGCCCCAAAGCCCTGAGATTTTGTCACCTCGCACCTTGCCTGAATTTCTCGTAAGTTATTCACCTGGTCGATGCTGTCGAAGGTGTTCTTCATGCATTTGATCGCTACATGCTTGCCGGACCTTGAGGATCAAGGTCATTCGGCTTTCCATGGCTGAAAGGATACCCCAATGATGGATGGTTGATGTTTTTTTACTGGAAAACTATATTTAAATGGACGATTTGCTGGGTTACCCCTATTTTTAGGAAACCACCATATCCATGGAACGATTTCAGAGAACAATTACAGGAAACATCAAGACACCATCTTTCATTTCGAATTGATTTAAGGTCCTCCTGCACATGTTCCATGATTCCATGACATCAAAACTGCGAGTTTGTCTATTACCCATCTGACGATATAGTTGCAATAGCTGTTAATAGCCACAAGCCACAGTCAACCTATAGGTTTACCAACTTTGCATCAACTGGGGTATGACCTGGAATGTCAAATGGGTATGGATCAATACCTATTACACCCCAAGTAATACCATTTTTAGTGGGATGAACATCCATTTACCAGCTATTTTGATGTTCACCAGGGGTACAAGGTTTTGACACACTGCCAAATCATGAGGTGCCATTCGTTGGACCCTCGAGGTCCATGAGAGGGACAAGTCGGACAAAGTTTCAACTGGTTGGTGGTTGACCTACCCCTCTGAAAAATATGAGTTCGTCAGTTGGGATGATGACATTCCCAATATATGGAAAGTCATAAAATTCATGTTCCAAACCACCAACCAGTTTCAAAGTTGTATGAAGGTCCTCAAATCCTGGTGTTTTGTTGGGCCAGAAAGGATGATAGGGGACACCTTTTAATCAAGAACTTGTGGCTGAGTGGCCATTTCTGGAAGGGGTTTGTCTGACGGTTTTACCCCACATGGTGAAATTTAAAAAAAAAAAACACCACGATGGCCCCGAAAAAGGGGGTTGTCACATCCCAATGTATGGAGCTTCAGTCTCCACCAGTTGCCCGTTGCCAACACATGCCAACACCACCTATAAATTACCAACAAAAATCAATCAAGTACCATCAAGCCCCACTGTAAGTATAAGTACCATAAATCAATAGGTCATGATCCGTTAACCAGGTAGGCTCACCCCCCAAACCAACATAGAAAAGTGATATCCACTCATTAGACTTTCGACTTCTCTATACTTTTTTGTGGCTTGCCATGAGTCATACCTCATTCTATCCTCACAGTTTGATGTAGAAAATCATCAGTTTTAAGTTCCGCAAATCATCGATTGGTATCTTTGGCTCATGGCTTCCAGTTGACAAGCCCCTTCCTACCGGATTTTGGCCCAGGAGGCTTAATGGACTGGGCCTTCAGGACCTCCGAAAAGGTACCCTCGCCTGCAGGTTTTCTTCGACGACGGTTTCACCGCGTTTCCGATTTCAGCATGAAAAGTGAGATGTTGCCAGGAACAACCATCAAACCTTACCTGGTTGGTGGTTTCAACCCCTCTGAAAAATATGAAAGTCAGTTGGGATGATGACATTCCCAATATATGGGAAAAAAAAAAGGTTCCAAACCACCAACCACTTACTGTAAGAAATGAAATGGTTTTGCCATGGAAAATGACATTTTACAACCCAACAACCCTGGATTCTATCATGTTTACCATGAAGCCATGAAGCTGGTTGCGTTACCATCAAAACATTGGTTGTAACTAGGGAAAATACGTATTTCCATCAGGTGGATGTCTGCAAACATGAGGGGATATCCCAAATTCATAGCCATTTATATATATATATATAATGTAGATATGTAGATCTGTAGATTAAATTATGATCAACTGCAAGAATTCGGAGATATTCGGAGTATTTTTTTACCAATAGCTGTGCCATGTGTGATTTGTCGATGGCCCTTCCCCACGATAGATCTGGCTAAACTAGATTTGCGTAAACCTGATCGAAGGACTCCCCTTGGGCCCTTGGGTAATCAATCAAGCACGGCAAGGGAAAAACATGGAACAAAAATATAAAGGTACATTTAAAATCATTTAAATGTGGAAATTACCATTCTAGATCTCTTTACATGGGGGTTTTCCATTCTCATCTTCCTGGTGGATGCTCTCTTTAAGGTTCCCCCAATATTTAACGAATCTATCGTGAGGTCAGCTAAAACTCTCATCTTCCTGGTGGCTTCTCCACCGGATTCCCCCAGAACTGGCACCTTTCTTGGAGAGCAGCCGGTATTTATGCATGACCTCAGCTGGTTGGTGGTTGACATACCCCTCAGTTGTGATGATGACATTCCCAACTGAATGGAAAGTCATAAAATTCCATGGTTCCAAACCACCAACCAGTGTGCGAAAAAAGGAGTTGCCTCGCCGCGAGCGTCACCTGGTTGGGACACTCGTTTCTTTTGGCTCCTTGTAGTGGATATGTATGGATACCCATAGCTCCTTAGTTAGCTGCCTCCAAACCACCAGATACAGCCAAAACCCTTCATTCTTGTCATTTTTGGAGATATTGTCCAGTTTTCCAAGTTACCTACAATGTGGGGCTGCCTAGTGATGTTAGTTGGTTTATCACCTCCATCTAACTATAGTTATAACTACCATAGACCAAAGTTCTTGTAGTTATAAACCAACTTAGCTATCTTGGGGGCTTCACATTGTGGATAAATTGGATAATTAATCTGTTTGATACCCAACTGCCAAATCTGTAAAATCACTCAGGTGATTTTTACCCCTTTTCGGCCCGAAACTGCCGGCCCTCAGGTGCTGACGCCGCGGGTCACGGCGACTTCGCCCCATCCAGGAGTCTTGAACCAGCGGCAGCGGTGGTCAATACAAAGTAGCCGGCTGTTGGCCACGAAATCGCTAGGGGCTAACTCCAAGAAGTATGGTTTATGATACTTACAACTATAGCTGGTTGATGGTGCAATAACCATCTTGAAAAATGATGGAGTTCGTCAATGGGAAGGATGACATCCCATGTATTATGGAAAATAAAACATGTTCCAAACCACCAACCAGACTATAGTTAATGCTTGTGTTTTGAATAAACGAACTTATAACTAGGAGGCCTCTACCACTGAGCAGTTTTGGGTATGAGCTTAAATTGCCAAGAGGCACGTTTACCCTTTCCAGAAACATGGTGGAGTCATTTCCAACAGCTGCTGATTTGAAATCGTATCTAAAAGTATCTAACAGTGATGTTTCAAACAAAACGTTGGGACATTTAATGATATAAACATATATACAAGGCGGTGCCCCATAGTTAGCTAAGTTGGTATATAACTTATAATTTCAATAAGTGGGGTCTGTGCTGGATATATGATTTATTTAATTTTTGAATAGTTCATTAGGGCTATAAACCAACTTATAAGTAGGGGGCACCACCTTGTAGTTTGGTTTGTTGGTGAATGATCCGTCTAACTATAGTGATTTAATAGCCATCAAACTGGGACATTGAATAAATAATTAGTCTGAATGATCTATATCTGTGTATTACCCATTATGTTGGTGTATGTTGTTTATTCATGTATATTCCCCACTAGTTATACATTCACTATGGTGATTTAATCTGTATTCCTGTACCCATCTACAAAGTGGGGCACCCGTTCGATAGCTAAGTTGGTGAACATAACTCCAATAACTATGGTTTATGGTACTTATAACTATAGTTTCTGGGGCTTATAAACCAACTTACCCTCTGGTGATTTGTTACATAGCTATTGAAAATCACCATTTTTAATGGGAAAATCCACTATTAATGGTCATTTTCAATAGCTATTTTGACATAACCAGAGGGTATAACTGGGGGGCCCCCACATTGTATGACTATACGTACACCTTCACGTCATCCCCGTCCACGTCCAACGCCGGGGTGTCGTCAAAGCCTGCCGATGCGCGCCATCAAGGTGATGTCAAAGCCGGTGCTGTTCACCAGGATCACATCTGCACCTCGAGGTGACCGAAAAAATCCAGGACCCAAAGATTCTATATCCCACATGCTCCATGTATAGTATATATACAGTATGGCTGTGAGTCAAAACCTCAATGCCCTGCCGAACCCGATTTTTTAATTCTTAAATAGATGTTCATGCCCTCAAATAGAGGAATAATAGGTTTTGACCCATCACCGTATATATATACACATATATATATACCTACATTTGGGCCATAAAACATGGGGTAAATGTTGGTAAATATTCCATACATGGAGCATATTGGTATCATAACCCCCCAAAAATGCAGAAACTATCAGAAACCTGATGCGTATCGACTACTTATCACTATTTTTTTAGAATCGGATTTTACATGAATTTGCCACATTCTATCTTGTTTAAGGGGTTGCTGCAGTCATATTGATGAGGATATTTATATCCTGGAACATGCTGAATTTAATGGGATATGACACATATATATATAATAATTAGGAAACACACACCAGTATCTTTATACTTTATTTGTTGGTTATTGGTTCTATACGGTTCCTTAAATCCCCTAAAAAGGTACAGTTAAATTGGAAAAGTTCTTTTTATTTGGGATTGTCCAGTAAACCATGTTTGACTAGCGGGCCCCCACCCTGAGCTTCAACGGAATGAGAGGACCGTAACTTTGTGTTGCCTCCGGCACCACTTTTTACCAATCTCTGGTCAACATGCGCACTATCTGCAATCAGTTGACCGGGAAAAAAATTGCCAAAATACTGGACTTCTGGGGTACATACAGTACCATATTTTTTCACGGCAAATTAACGGTCTAAGGTCTAGGTACCTCCCTGATTCACGCTTCCGTCCCACCATTCCGTCCCCAAAATTAGGGAAGAGAAGGATGCGGTGTCAGTACCCTGCAAGGGCCATATAGATGGCCATGGAGGTGAAACAGAGTCGTAGTTCGGATACGGTTTACAAATCAATAGAACTGTTTACATCATCTGGTTGGTGGTTTCAACCCCTCTGAAAAATATGAAAGTGAGTCAGTTGGGATGATTATTCCATATAATATGGCAAATAAAAAAATGTTTGAAACCACCAACCAGATCATGTTGTTGTCTCATGGAACTGACATGAAACCAAGTCAACTGTTTCCAGTCACCAAAACCCTTCCCACCAATGGTGGGCACACCGGGGACCCCGGGGACCCGGCCCTCAAGGGGAAAATCAAAGAGATCCCCCAGATGCAACTGCAAGCGCCTGGCTGAGACTTGTGACCCATCAGGACCCATCACTGACCCATCAGGATCAATCCATTCTATACCATCTATAGCTACATTTCAACCATTTTGGGGGGCTATCTTGGCCCTGAATAGCGATTGCATATGAATCAACGTTGCTGGAAAGATCTGGGAAGTCTGACTAAGATTACGCAGCTCTTGTGATTCTTCGGCGCCAGGGATTTCTTAAAATAGGGGATCGCCAAAAGCAGTGGTTTCAATACTAAAATGGTTTCATTTTGGATGATTTGGGGTACCCCATCCCATTTTAGGAAACCTCCATTTGTGAATACCACATGATTCATCTTGAATTGAATTCTATTGAACTCTCTACCTTTGCTCTCCCAATTGTCCATCTTATCTGGCCAAAGATGACCTAATATATAAAGATATACCAAGCGCAACAACGACAATTTTTTTTTTCTGGGTAATGGGTATATATATATTCAATATATATATATATGTGTGCTAGGGTCGAAACATGGTATAGGTTTATATGTTCTATGGTCATCACACCATAAAATTGGGAATCCTTACAATCGATATATATATATATACAGTATATATCTTGAGGACAATGGATTGATGACATGAAAGTTTCCTAAAGTGGTGGTACCCCCAGATGATCCTAAACCCATGGTTTTGGGGATCCCCCATTCTAGGAAAGCCCCAGATATTCCATACATATTCCGTAATCTAAAGCAGGGTTCAACCCGGTGCAGCTGCCTTTGCACACTGGGAGGAAGTCGTCCTACCGCCTGCAGGGCAGAAATATTAACCATGTTTTCATAGCCATTGAATCATTGATAGATGTGTTATGATGTGTTCATAGCATGTTGATGTATGTTTGGCTAAACTTGTGAAATTCCGAGCGCCACCTTTGATTAATGTTTGATTTCTGGCAACTGCTGCTTTGTGGTGAAAAAAAAGTCATGATCTGGGAATCCTGGGGCAAAGCATAAATCCAACGAACTCATTTCTAAGCCTATGCCATACCTTGGGGGTTTGCTTTTCATATAGGATGTATGGTAAACCCAACAAATTAAAAAACAAAGACTTAGTGTATGGCTGCGAACCATCTAAGTAAAATTAACTACCTGCATCCGTTTGGCAAAAGTGTCAATAAAGGATATAAAGGGCACCCCTCACTCCACTGCCTGAAGCGCTGTCTGGTGCAACGACGGACGGATTTCGACACCAATGGCTCGATTAGTGGGCCTGAGCTGCATAGATTTCCACCCGTATTTTGGTGGTGAAAATCATTCCATCCCCCTAACCCTATGGATCCAAGTGCATTCTTAGGAAGTGCTTGGATGTACTTGGGGTATGCATTCTTAGGAAGTACTTGGGTACCCCATTTCAGGCAACCTCCATATGTTTCCCATTGTTTTCCTTATGATAGATGAACCCCTTTTAGATTGATAGAATTCTGGCCCTGTCAGATATCAACTTGCAGCAATGGAGCAGCAGCTGTTACACCCGAAATGTCATTCCATGAAATCCCGTTTGGCTACTAGATAGTGGATTATGATAGATATATACCATGATAATGTCCAGTATATTGGGTAGTATAACTCCCTCAAGCAACAGTGGGTATTATTTAGGGGTCAAGTAAGTTGTCAAACAGTGTTTGGATCCATAGGGGAGTATTAAACACCTCCTAAATGGTCCCAAAGAAGTGTAAATCTCCTACTAAACCATGGTATGGTTTCTAAGGGCTGCGCAATGTTGGGGGGAAGGAATTATAGCAAGCTCAAGATACAATGCCCCCAACTAACACAGACCCTGCCAAAAAGGGGGTCTTTCAAGACTAGGTTTCCACGGTTTCCGTGTCTAATTCTTAGGATCTATATGTTAGTTGGGGGATCTACCAATATTTGTTCGATCTTTTTGGAGGATCCGACGACTGGAGGGGTGGAACATGCTGCCAAACAAACAACCCTGAAATGTAAACACCAAGCAGATTCACTCATGTTGAAATACCAGATTCTATACACAATTTCTAGTAAAATCCATGTTTTCTTAGTTGAATCGCTATAATCCCAAATTTGGCCAGTCAAAAATACCATGTTTCGTAAAGAAATCCGCGATTCTGCGAAAAAAATGTGGCTTTGGCACCGTTTTTTCAAGTGACCCGCGCACCGGGCAGCCGCACTGTAGCAGGGCCCAAGCGACAGCGGCGCGACCGGAACCACTGCCCAAGTCCAGGAAAGTGCCTCCTGGAGGGGCTGCTGAAGTGGTTCCAAGGATTATGAAGGGGGTTCTGTCATAACATGGTGAATCTTTGGTAAACTAACTTAGCTATTGTGTGAGATGTAAGTGTAACATAGTGTAACAATCGGTGAATAATTAGTCTTCGAACAATCTTAGATACCTCCCAAAAAACATGTTTTTTTTTGGGCTGGTGAATGTACATTTGACCATTGATAGCAAAAGATAAAAGATTAAGGTGCTGGTTACCAGTTGATATCAAACCTTGACCCAGATAAGAGGATCGTCCAATCCAATGGTACTATGTTTACCGGCAAAAATAGAGTTTTCCTAAAATAGGGCTACTCCTAAATCATCCATTTATAGATGGGATGTTCATGGATTGTCCATGAAATAAACCAACTATTTTGGGGATCCCCCATTTCTGGAAACTCCCAAATGAATGAAAACGCGGCATGTTTGAGTGGAAGTAAAATGTGGAAGCTCATGGGATTTAACGGGATCCGCCGAGTTTGGAGGTATGACATAATCCCCTCCGCAGGTGAAAAGCTGGGGGCCATCTATTTAACGATAGCGAAGTTGACGCACATCATTTGGTGAACTGTTTGGTTAATGGAGGAGAAAACTACAGACTATACCATCTGGTAATTTGTTACATAGCTATTGAAAATGGCCATAGAAATAGTGGATTTTCCAATTAAAAATGGTGATTTTCCATAGCAAACTGTTAGTTTACCAGAGGGTAGTTCATGGGGTTTATTGTAGGTCCTTGTAGGATCATCTGTTGGTGCTATTATACCGATATATACCGATATATACCTGCAAAAATAAGGTGCTTTCAATGGAAATTCATGGGATTTCGTGGGATTTGCTTGGAGAAGTTGTTGTGGGAGATGTCATCATCCCGAACCAGGTAGGTTGTCATAACCCCCAAAATTCATCCTATGTTTTTCCCGTGATGGATTCCGCTAAATATGGGTAGTAACTTCTGGTATATCCCAATGAATACATCCAATTTAAGTTAGAATAAACCAACAAACATAACTATGGGTGACCTTTTAGAAAATGGTTAGTTCCATGGATTAATTAATCCAAAACGAAAAACTCTAAGATTTTCCCTTTTTACGTTCCCTATTTTTCTCCCATGAACTTTGGGGATGTCCCTTAAATCTTTGGCTTTAAAGCAATCCAATGCACTGGATAGTGACTATAGCGGTCAGGCTAAACCCAACTGGATGGGTAGTTTCGTACTGCCGGCACTGCCGACCCATCATCTGCCACCCTTTAAAGCGCCTTTCTCAAGGTCGCCGACCAACGCGCAGAAAGAGGGAAAGAGAATCTGCAACGGAAAGGCAGCTATCTTTGAAAGGCAACTGCCAAGGTAAAGAAAAGGCGACTTTCACCATTCTCAACCCCAAACATAGGGCTGATTCACCCATTTACACCCTTGTTGGAGTAAATCTGGGCGGCAACCCTCAAAAAACGTTAACTTAAATTAAGATGTGTGTTTTATAGCCGTTTGCGTATTTTGGATTTTTCCCCATGGGGAGGTGAGCAAAAAGAACTATAGCTATATGGAAACTAGTTTGCAGACTTGGAATTTCAATGCCCGTGCTCAACAACAGGAGCACATCCAATGTCAGTCAACAGCAAGACGCCGTAATCCCAGAAAGTCGGGAAATGAACGAACATCACTAGACATAGAAAGGCTATATATCCAGCTATCAACAGTGGCAATGGGATAAACACAACAAGGATATTGACCAACCAACAAACTCGAATGCATTCAAAAACACACACACACACATGGAACCTATCCGTACATCCAACCCGGAAAAGAAACAATGATTCTACATGATTCTACCAATCAGCATGCTTTGGTTTTGTTAATGGCGTCATCTCTAAGAAAATAGAGGCAAACCAAGCTATACATTAAGAAAACATGGTAAAAGAGGGGAATTTGGCTAACTCGAAGATGTAAATCAGCATGTTTTTCCCCCAAGTGTGTGGCACAAAAGGGGCACACATTTACCTATAATAGGTCAGAGCAAGCCTGTAAACACCGTTTTATGCTTTGATCAGGAGAATTAGAGATTCAAACTACTCAAACTACATACAACATGGAAGTCACTAGAGTCACTAGAGATGCAAAACGACAACTAAAAACTGGTTGGTGGTATACTTACCCCTCTGAAAAAATGATGGAGTTCAAGTCAGTTGGAATGATAAAATTCCCAACTGAATTGAAAGTCATCATCCAAATGTTCCAGTCACCACCAACCAGACATTGCCTCGCCGGCAGCCAGGCTGCGAAAAGGCACCTAGCCATGGAGCTTTCGTTGGGAAAAAAAACATAGGGCAGTTGATGGGGAAAATTTCTAGGCTGGTTCTGAAAGTAGGGTATAGTAAACCCCAAATCCCCTGAATCATGAACGATATACTATGATTTACTTCATCAAATCATACTTCAACATGTTGATTTTCCACATCCCTCACCTTTCAGTTCCCTAAAAAACATAGCTCTACAAGCCGAACATTGTTTCGGTCAAATCACCCGGGTTACCGATATATAGTGGATGCAGAAAATTACCAAATGGTATGCGGATATTGATATACTACTTCTGGCTGGTGGTTTTAACCATCTTGAAAAATATGAAAGTCAATGGGAAGGATTATCCCATATATTATGGAAAATAAAAAATGTTTGAAACCACCAACCAGTTGATATACTACTTGGTGGTATACCTTCCCCTCTGAAAAATATGAGTTCGTCAGTTGGGATGATAACATTCCCAACTGAATGGAAAAAATGATCCAAATGTTCCAAACTACCAATCAGTATAATATAAAGTTCGAACTAAATGCGAATATTTTCCAGCTATGTTTGACTACCGGAGGGTAGTTAGTTTCACTGCTTCATATCCCATGAAATATCCCATGTCTTGCACCCCTGCAAAAGAAAACATGGAAATATGGAAACCACATGACATGTTGCGGTGTGGCCAGTGAGAAAAGTGCTTAAAAGTACCCCAGCCGTTCGGAAAACCTGCAACAATCAACAGCAGGAGCCCGATCTCCAACCTGGAAGATCACCCACTTCTAAATGAGCTAAGCCAGCTAGGAGACTAACAAAAGCCAGGAGGTTAACAGCGGTTAACACCATGGCACCACGAAAGATTCCTGGACACTTGGAGGATCATCGAATCGCAACTGTTTTAGCCAGTTAGATGAATGGGATAACACCACTGAATGGGTACTTAGGATCACAGGGCTATGAATCCCTGAAAATTCGTCCTCCTGGGTCTGCCCACACCCAGCTGTACGGCTTCTTCTGTGCTGGGACGCTCAAAGTATGGGATGGCCTTCGCCGCGCAGCGGGGGAACCAGAAATGGCCATGGCTACATGGTGGTTCATCCAACGAATCGTAAGTAGTTTATGTCCGCTGTTTTTTAACATTTATAAGTGGGATAAGTACGGTTCATCCACTCATGACTGGGGTTACAACCTATACTTAGGATGAACCACCACCTATTGATATATGAGCACAAAACGACCACAGTTATATAGATATAATTTGGATTACAAGTGGTTTGCTGGAATATACTTAGATAGTCTTGGAGATCAACAGCTTTGATGGCCGATGTTGTTGCTACAAGGTGGGGCGCCAGGTTGGTTTCACGCTAAGTTGGCACAGATAACTCCAAAAACTAGGCTTGATGGGACATATAGTTAATAATATTATATCATATCTATAATCACAACCGTTTTAAGCGTGGGGAACGCAACCAAAATGTAAGCTATGTTTTTCAAGGTGCTTTTGAGGGCCTTGAAAATGTAAGCTTACATTTTGAAGGTATTTTGAAGACCCTCCACACAAAAACGACACCTGGGGGATGTTCAGCGACCAATTTTACAGTCAAGGCGGTGTCCCAAAATATGCAGCTTACATTTTGGATCATTTTGGTATGGTCCCCCCCTGAAAAGCAACCTTGAAGGGGTGGCGATTATCTATATAGTTAATGGTGGTTAAAAAACAACTTATAATTAGGAGCACCCACCGATAGTATTGATCCAATTTGAATCAACCAATTGGAAACATGGACGACCAGTGATCAGCCCCGGAGCTGGGGAGCTACCGTTACCAATGGGAGGATCAAGGAACCTTTCAGAAATTTCTACACAAACGCAACTAGAAACACTGGGATATTGGGGACCAAACATCATGCAAACCAATTTGTAGTTCCTGTCTGAAACCAGGGTTTCAATCAACATTGCTATGTGTTGTTCATCCCTTCGACCAAACAAAATACAAGGGTGGATCACTAAAGGATACAGAGTAAGAAAATGGTCTTACCAGTGTAAACAGGAAAACTCCACCCAGCAAAAAAAAACATTTGGATTAGATATATGAACGGGAGATCCCAAGCCTTGTGTGACTCTTTGCCGTTCATTGGCTCACAACAATTATCCAGGTTGCCCTAACCGTTGATCAAAAGAACCCTGCAATCAAAGGACAATATGTCCAAATCATCGCCTGGAACTAACCAAAGTATATACCGCACATGCGAGGAAAGAAACACTTTGGGTTAAACCACCATTTGCCTCCAAAACCTCCTTCATCTGCGAAATTTGGGTTGCAACCGTGTTTTTTTCATGGTCCCTACTTATCATTCATTTCTGTCGCAAATTCTCAGCAATGGCCAGCCCACCATGTTGATCCCCAAAAAAATGTGGTACAATAAGTGCTTGTCCAAAACCATGTGGAGGTCTCCTAACGTAGGGTACCCCCAAATCATTCAAAATTAGACCATTTTGGTATTGAAACCTGTGGTTTTGGGGATCGTTCATGTTAGGAAACCTCTAACATAATCACTTCGGCAGTTGCAGCACCAAGCATCAGGCTGAATAGGCTTTGCAAAATTCGACCTCAAATACGCCATAGCCCCCAAGTGAGGCATCCAAGCGACGTCAGGGTCTTGTCACCAGAGGTATTGAACGTTTGAATGTTGGAGGTGAAGTTGTTTAGCAGTCAGTTTCACAGGATCGTATTGACCAAACCATATAATTGGAGAACAGATTGCGGCATGCGTGCATCGGGGGTGCCTTGGGGGACGAGACACTTTTCATCGACACTTTTCATCAAACTCTAAACGTTCACCAGGTTCTGAACTTGAGGAGACGGCAACGCACTTCGAATGAGTTTTTTCAGGGTTATCTGGTTTAAGAAACCTAACAAACAGTTGGTTCATTCGGAACCAATCCTGCGTAGAATCCTACCAAACCATCCGCAAGCAACTTAACAACTGAACCGGGGTAAGGAACATGGTTATAAAATAATATAAATATAATGAATTACTTTACTTCCAGTGATCCCCGCTGCGAAAGAACATTGTAACATAGTTTCTCACTCACATAGCATGTGGAAATATACATGGCATAAAAATTGTGATATTCTTTCTCGCATGTACTCGACATTCTATCTGCCATCTATTCTGACATTCGCTCTGGCATCTATTCTGACTTTCTTTGTGGCAATCTATCTGGCATATATTCCGACATTCGTTCTGGCATCCACCTGACATTCCGACATTCTATCTGGCATGGCATTCTACTTGGCATTCTAGTCTGACATTTTCTCTGACATTGACACTGCTGCGCGCTCGCTGTTGAAGTCCGGCAGTCGCAGGCCATGCCTCCTGAGCTCGCGATGGCACCAGCCCGGCAGTGCCCACTGAGATCTGGAGCTGGCAGTTGAGGTCCGGAGGGAAGGAGGAAGGAAGGAAGGAAGGAAGGAAGGAAGGAAGGAAGGAAGGAAGGACGGACGGACGGACGGACGGAAGGAAGGAAGGGAAGGCAGGAAGGAAGGAAGGAAAGAAGGAAGGAGAACGCAACCCTGATAAAATCTAGAAACCGTCAGCTGGCAGGTGGTGAAATATTGTATGAAAACAATGTGCAAAAATTCTCGTTGAATTTCCGGGCATTCAAACGATTCAAGCAGGACACTTTTGGACGAGGGTCGCCGCAATGAGGTGCCCGACGTATGAATTTACTGGAGCCTGGGGCGCATGTCGGCCTTAGAAAAGCATTGTGTTTCCACAGTGTTTCCTGTCAGAAAACAAAAAGTGCATGCTGGTACTAGCAGGTAGGTGGGCCGAAGGTTGTCAGATGTGGGCGCAGCACTTGGTGCCGGAAGTAGGGCTAAGTCAGAAACGCAAGGTGACCATGACAATGGGGCCAAAGCAAATATTTTGTATGATTTTGCATGTTTCTGAGCCTCTCACCTCACAGCAATCCGCACAGAAACAGTTGGGTTGTCCAAGCTTGGTTTTGCCCTAGCATGGTATGTGAGCCTGGAAAGTAAAGGATCCAGAAGAACATCCTTGCTGTTGGCAGCAAGCAACTGCTTCGTTTCCTCACGTGCTTTTGGCCCATAAGACATGCCTTACAAGGCCTCTGTCAAGATATGCCAAACAAATGCTTTGGGCCTGGCATGCTTGGTCTTCCAGCCTATGCATTGCACGCATCTGGCATTGGCACCGTGGGGGCACAAAACCACCTGAAGCTGCAGGGCTGCGTGGTCTAAGACAAGTCTGACGCACATCCCCGGCCCTATGAGCAAAAGACGTAACATGTCATCAACCACGCCCATCGCCCCCGACTCAATATTGCGGGCTGGGACAGCATCTGCCTGTTTCCTCAAAGGCCCAAAGGTCAACATGTTCAATGTGACAACCGAGCATGTATCCACTTGGACGCTTGCTGTAATAATAACTTGATGCTCTGCGAGCCATCACTAACGGACGTCTCTGATATCTCCGTGGTGGGCTTTCACATAGACAATCTCGCTAGATATCCGTTTCTCTTTGTTCTCCTCCAAAGCTTAAAAAAAGCCCATGACAAAAGCAGGATGGATCAACCGATCAACCTAGATTTCTCATTGAAATGAATCCCAAAGGAAACCACTGCCTTTACACAGTGCAGAAAAGACTGGCATATAACAAAAGTCGCCAGCCTGCATGTGCTCGCAGAAAGACAGATCGAGCGCTTGCGCTACCATTGGAAGGTTCATAACATGATGAAAGGGTCCTAGTTCAGAAAAAAAAATATATATATATGTATATATATATTATATCTTTATATATATATATTATATATACACATATTGGGGAGCTTTAGAGATCAGATGAAACGCTGGTTACAGAAAATAGAGTTCATTACTATACTGAGATTCTTTCCAACCATAAATCCGTGGAGCCTTAGGATCTTGGTAAACCACGGGATCTCCCAGTTCATAGACGGTTCATTAAAACTTCCCAATATGTGTATTATATATATATATATGAAATATAATATATGAAATATATACTATAAATATAATATATATATATATACAATTATATATAATATACAATATTATATATAAGAGCCAAAAGATGGACCCACAAAAATTGCAGCTCCTTTTTCAGAAACCCAGTTTTTCCATGCATGTTGCAAGACAAAAACAACAACATTTTCCGGAAAAAGCAAAGACCAGAAAATGCTTTTCTCAACAAACACTGATCTTCTGAGTGCCAATGTTTATTGCATTATGTAGATATAATATAAATAAATATATATATATATATCTTAGATGGCGACCGTTTGGGATTTGCTGCAGGATGGAAGAAAAGACATTATTTTCATGTAAAGTGAACATCCTTTCACCTGAATGGACAGAATTTGTGCCTAAAACCCCACTAACACCAACGAAGGATAGTTGCCTTATAGCATGTGTCCTATAATCTAAACCTATTTCAGATGGAATACCAACATTTCTGGCTGGGCATTGTCTGCTTCTGGAATTTCCGGCCAGGAATTTATGTACAGTATTTTGGCTTGACATTTTCCGAATTTCAGCTTGGAATTCCTGGCATAACGTGTTTTTATCGGAGTTCCACCGTGTTTTTCCCACTGAGCCGAATTTGTCCCATATTTTTCTCCTACAAAACCCATATATTGGGAATCACAGGAAAACCGGGTTTCTGAGAACCCATAACTATCCCATAAGTTATACCCACAATTAACCCATACTAACCCGTACACAACATTAATGTGTCTTTTGTTTCTCTCTGGCACCTGGGCGAAAATGAGCCATGTCCTACATTCAAACATGTTTGGATAAATCATGTTGACTAATGTGTCTTGATTTGCAGCATTTTGCAGCAAATTTATGCTAATTCAATATATGCTGCTCATCATGATTCGTAAAAGCAATTGGTCTGACCAATGAATCCTCCTCCCGTTTCATCCCAGCTATCTCCTCTCGTCTACGTTTGTTCGTAAATACGGCGGATGTTGGGCCTTCGAGGGACGATTTCGCAGAGAATTCAGAGTACTATATACCATCCCCCCAACTAACATAGTCTCCGAGAATCAGTAGCTTTATAGAGATTCCTGGGTAAATTATAATATTTCACTAACGGCCATTTGGGGATGATTTCCCTTACTAACCATGATTTCCAGTGAGGGAGAACAGTGATATAATTTACCCAGAGAGATATATGGTCTTCAACACCACCCATTCGCGAAGGTTGAAGGATTCATTACTCCATCGAGACGCCCAAAACCAGTTCGAGACGAACCAGGGCTGGATGAATCCACAAGAACCAGCGGAGTCCCAACCTTTCTGCCGCTGTAAACTGTACCCTCTGGTTATGTCAAAATAGCTATTGAAAATGGTGATTTATAGTGGATTTACCCATTGAAAATGGTGATTTTCCATAGTTATGTTAGTTTACCAGAGGGTAAGTCATGGATAGAACACTGATCTACCCTGATCAGTCTCAAACATGGGCTTTTCTATCCCGAATATATCCAATGATGAATCATATCCATGTTCCATGTCCCTCAAAAGAACTCACAAAGAGTTGATCAGGGATACACACCACCATTTTTGGTAGGGTTGCCACTAATCCAATTTCCCCAAATATAAAACACCACCTAAATGGTCCCAAATATGTGTAAATCCCCTAAGATCCCCTCCGTATATCTAAGTATGGTTTCTGGTGTTGTTGAATATTAGGTGGATGGGATTGTTTGACAACCAAACATATTACCCTCCCGTAAATTTAGATAGACCCTGCCAGATACTGGTTGGAAGATGAGTCTCCACTGAAAATGGGTGATTTTCAGGGTCGAACTGATAATTTATGAGGGTAATGATGATGTTCCACTTCATCACGGAAATATCAGGACCCTTCTAGCTGGATCTCATCTGGCACAGACGCTCGAAGTAGGCTGATTCATCTAGCGGATTGCCAGGTGTGGCATACGGAGGTTTCCTAATGGCTGGGGGGCTACGCCAAGAGCTGGATGGTAAATCAGACAATCAAATGGGTGATAACTGGGGGTAGACCCATGACTTAGGAAACCTCCGTATGTCCTTAGCCTTATATCCAAAATTACCCAAATGAATAACCACAGTTCCCACAGAGGTCGTGGAAGCTTTTAGGTGGCTTGTAAGGATGTTTATATTGGAGTTTCGTGTTTAGTGCAGCCCCCAAAAAGGAGCGGAAGTCGTTATGATGAATTATCAGCATTGTCATTGTAAGGATAATAGTAATAGTGACATAGTGAAGTCAGATGTTTGATAGATATTGAATTATTGGATGATATCTTGATCTATCAATATCAACCTATCCAATATCTGGTTGTGTTTGGTCTTCACAAAAACAAAAACCTTCAGCCTCCTGGACTGAGAACTTCATGGGGGCGACCTGCGGACAACCGCTGGAGGGTATAATGATCTTTCATGGGATATCATGGGTATGGGACGCAATGGGCATATATTGATGTAATGTGATGTACCCTCTGGTAATTTATTACATAGCTATGCAACATGGCCATTTATAGTGGATTTACCCATAAAACATGGTGATGTTCCATAGTTACATTAGTTTACCAGAGGGTAATAAGTATTGTCTGTTACAATAAGAAATTGTAATAACTGCCCTGGGGCCCCCAACCACGAGTCACCTTGATGATTTCTAGATAAGGAGGTTTCCTAAGTCATGGGAGTACCCCAAATCATCCAAATCATGGATGATCGTGACTTAGTATTGAAACCCATGGTGACTTGGGGATCCTCAAAAATTTCAAGAGCCTCCCCTTATTTCTAGGCAATATACTATACATCACATCAATTTGTTCTTATGTGAGAACCAACGCACTATCTAGTAGGGCACCAACTGAGAGGGCAACCAATAAACACAAGTTAAAACAAAACAATAAACAAATCCTTGGAGGGCCTCCCAAAAAAGTTGTTTTCTTATTTACTTATTATTATTTTTTTATTATTATTGTTATTATTATTTTGTTATATGTTTTTGTTTGTGTTTCTTATTGTTGCTCATTGTTTCTTTTTTAATCATATTTTCTTATTTTGCATTTTTGTTTTTCTTATGTTTCCTTATGTAGTTTTAGTTGTTTTTATGTGCATTGTTTTGCATATGTTTCATGTTCTGTTTTTTCCTTATTGTTTCTTATTTTTCTTATTTTTCCACCTTCGCAGGCCCAGCCCAAATAGTCACCTACGAAATAGTGACCTCATCCTCATAATTAAGGTTTGTTTGAGATTAAAGTGATTAAAAGCAACTTTACACCCGACCCTTGAAGATCAGGCAAACATGAAATCGCAAATACATGAAATGTTCACAGGATCGCTGCTCCATGAGTGACACCTTGGTCTTGGTGGAAGCGTATATCGTGAACACGGTACACGGGGTTAGACCATTTGGGATTGAAACCCATGGTGCGGGGATCCGCCATTTTAAGAAAACCACCAAGTATCAAGTATTGAACCATATCTTGCTAAACATCTCTTGGTGATTTCAACATCTGTCAATTTACTGCAAATAATAAATAGAGGTTGCTTGAAAGCGCGAGCCAATACGTTCTCGTTATAAGGAAGGAAAGCTGAGATGTATTTAAACCACCAATTGCTACTTTCCCAAACAAGGTCGACAACTGCGAATACTTGAAGCCATCAATCAGTTGGTCTTGTCTGAAAATAGTGCGCTCGTATATACTGGATTAAAAAAACCCTAGGCTGTTTAATTGGGAGGGTACCATTTATGTACCATTTATGTACCATATTGTGACTATTTGGAGGGTACCCCCTAATCAATAAACCATGGTTTATTAATCCGGGGTTGACATTATATATATATATGGCCATATGGGTGTCCGCATTTTCAGACGCACCCAGATCCCAGTTTGTTTCATGCCGGTCACTCCATTCTTTTCAGCTCCCAGTGCCACACGAGCTGACGAATCGAATTCGAAACTGCCGCGGTTTCGCAGGGCGTGTGAAATTGGGAGCTTCTTGTCACTTCCCAACTGAGTCTGGTTGGTGGTTGTTCGCCACTGGAGCCTGATGGAGCCTGGGCCTCAAAAAAAAACCTGAAAGTCAAGTGGGGATGTTATCCCAGCTATGGATGGAACACATCACATATCGTGATGTTTGAAACCTCCAACTCAGCCTTGGCTATTCTGAAGATGTCCCTTGCAGCCTGCATCATGGACAAATCAATGATTTGTAGCACGGAGTTTCATCAGCTTCCTCATGTTCGTGACCAGTGTGGAACTAGTTGGGACATCTCGAAGTTCCTTTCACTAGCTACATCTTGGTGCATTTTCACCAAGCACTTGAAACCTTCTGTGTGTTTCAGTATCGTCGATCCTCCAAGGCACTGGGTGGGCCAAAAATGATGGGGCGAAGCATGACGAAACCAAAAACTCAAGGGTGAAGTGTCTCAGGGAAAAAAACACAGATCTTGGTATTGGTAGCCACGTGGTACTCTAAACTGGCCATGGAGAAAAAATAGGTCGATGTTTTCTTCCTCAAATTCCCATTGGCCAGGTTTAAATTGCGGGTGCCATGGTTTGTGGCATATCCTGCAAGCTTTTTCACTGACCTGAGATGTTGGCTATTTTGGGGGTATCCCTTACCATTGCCATCATTTGCGGTGAGATAAGTCAAACTGTCCGCATCAGGCGTCAGATGCAACTCCTCACGACAAAAACACAGATCGGTCAAACTTCCGGACAAAAAACATGCCAAACACTGCACGGCTATGATTGGCGGTGGACCTTTTCGGGGAGTTGGGTTTTCATGGATGTTCACCCCCAAAATCAGAGATACCCCAAGATAAATCATCCATTTCTGGTTGGTGGTTTCAACCCCTTCTGAAAAAATATGAAAGTCAGTTGGGGTTATGATTCCCAATATATGGAAAAAAAATGTTCCAAACCACCAACCAGATTTTAATGGGATTTTCCATTACCATCCAGCTATGGGGGTACCCCCAAGACTATGGAAATCCATGGGAAATCCCCATATTTCCTGTGAACTCGCCTGGATTTTGCAGGTAAACCCCTGCGCCTCCGTGCTCAACCGGCCGAGAAGACGGCCGAATGGAGAGCCCCGCTGTGGCCCTTCAGCAGCACGTGGCACTGGCCATCCGAGACGTTCCACACACGCGCCTCAGGACCGAAGTCATCGAAGTCAACACCCGAAATGTCAAAAGCCATCACTGTTACTGGTTGGTTTGATGTGTTCAAAGGGATTCCCAGGTCATGTATTACTATGACGATAATGATCCACAGTGACAATCAATCAATATATATATATATAATCTACATTCATGTATATAAATATATATATATGTATGTCTGTCTGTCTGTCTGTCTGTCTGTATGTATGTATGTATGTATATATATACATATACAAAGATATAGATAGGATAGTATATATCCCCCGACATAAAATCATCAATCACCATGGTTTTTGAACACTGCTCATCCTTATCGGATACTCCGGATACTCCCCCAGTCATGGCGTTGGGAATGGTGGAGGCATCACCCAAGGGGCTTTGGCAAAAGCTTGGGGAAATATGGGGAAATGGGACGCGGCAGGAAGAAATTAGTCTTGGAACACACAAAATCAAGCTGAAGGGAATGTTCTATTGGTATATATTGGTATGAATGCTAGTGTTTCCTAAGTTGAAAATAATCACTTACAAGGATTTCCGCTTACAAACTATCAATCGCAGTGACCTCATGGTAAAGTCCCTTTAAATTACCCTCTGGTAAACTAACATAACTATGGAAAATCACCATTTTTAATAGGTAAATCAACCACAAATAAATGGCCATTTTCAACAGCTATTTTGACATAACCAGAGGGTACCAAGTGGCTGCTCGATGATAAGCCATGGCTGCGAATCTCATTTGTTCCCACATCTTACGGAGTCTCACGCAACATCATTGACTTCGCTGGCTCATCTACAGCAACTTAGATGCCACTTGCACACTGCTGAACCAAAAAAAAGCACGTAGGGGACTGGATCATCTCCAAAAAAACACAGGACGCAGAATTCTTGTGGGTTCTTCATGAGGTTTGGATCCTAAATATCAAAGAATCACAGGCCAGTATCATGCACCATCAGGCTCACTTTCAGCTGGATCCACATTCCAGCCCGGAGTTCGGAACTGCTAGATCATTAGTTTCTATTCATTTATCACTGAAGATCCATACCCCAAGAAACTTCAAAACAATTGGAAGCGGAACATGTCCATCTCGGAACATTACGGCTCCATCTTGGGAGGGTAACACGTTCCCAAACATCGATCCAGTGTCCACATTTCTACACCTTCTAGCGTTGGCGCCATGCGGCAGTCGAATCTGTTGAAGAAGTCAAGACTTGCGTGCAGTCCTGCCATTTGGGACGCGGAAAAAACCCTGAAAAAACCGTTGTTTTGATGCGGAAACTGTGGATCAATGGGATGGGTTCTAAACATTCCCAAATCCACTGGTTGATATGTGATTTTTCCCATTGAATTAAGGATTGACCATTGCGGGTAAATCATATTGATATATACGTATACATACGAGTAATAAGTTTAGTTTAAGGGAATAACCCACCCCAAAAATAATTTGCCTGAAATATGGTGCACTTCCATTTTCAGGACCTGGATTTTTCATGAATTTATGCAACATGGTTGGTTGTAGACATTCCATAGTCATGGTACCCCAACAGCTGGATTGTGTATAATGGAAAATTCGAAAATAACATGGATGATTTAGGGGTACCCAATTTTAGGAAACCCACATATATACAGTAAACATTCAATCTAATCTAAACCCTGTGGATCCAGCCGTATCTTCTGAGGGAGTGCAACTGGAGTATGATTTAGGGGGTAAGTACCTTCTGAGTCTGAGAATGCAATTATTTGGATCCATAGCAAAGAAGCTTTAGCATATGAATATGCAGATTAGAACTCCTGACCATGATGTACCAGTAGCTGTCCATGTAAGAAAGTGACTGACAATATCACCTCCCAATGCGACTGATGGTGTCCCTCGTAAGTTTCAGCATGTAATGTCTATTCAAATCTCCAGTGGCCACTGGATGTCTCATTCGATGCGTTTACCGTAAACACGGGGACATGTTGCAGGAAACCATTGCGACCTGTGGCCCTTGAACGTACGGGCCGTACGGGGTTTCCGGTAGAATGTTCTTTGAGCGAGTGCTGGGAACATCCAACTGTCATGTCATCACAGCACCAGGGCTGCTGTTGCCCCATGTCTTTATGGCAAAATCCCCGTGGTTTACAGATCAATATCCTCTTTTGGCAATGCCCGGCCAAGTCCCCTTTGGTTTCTCAGATGCTCATTCATGGATTCATTGCTGTTAATTACGATTAGATGCTGGTGGATGGCTAGATGAATTTTAATCACTGACCTGAAACACCGCTATTGTGGGATACAGTAGCTATTCATAATATGAGTTATTCCATATATATCTAAACCATTCTTCCAGTGAGGTCGCAAAGAGCTCATTGTTGTTCTTGCTGGTCGCCGTTTTTTTCTTTCCCTTTCCCTTAACTGTGGTAATTCAGATCTCCGCATTGGATGGCTTATGGGAAACCACACCCATTTGTTCCCCTTGAACCGTGGGTTCCTGTTGGGAAACCCACACCATGTCATCCCTTGATCTGCCTTGACCCTGAGTTGACCTATACAAAATGGGTTAAAATACTACGATACTGGGGCAAATACCCATATCTAATATGGCATTGTAGTATTTTAACAAGTATTAACTTGGTATTTTACTCATATTTTAACACTTACCATTGTTAATACCCTGTGTTTTTTGTTGTGTGTCTTGTTCCTGTTCGTAAAAACAATAGGATCCAGCATCCAATTTCGCCATACATGGGTGGTATAAATGCATCAAAGAATGGGTGGTTTATTGTATTGCTTTACTAACACTATCTCAACAAAATTATCTCAATTTTGTGTTGTTTTCATTCCTGGCGACTTTGAACGGTGTTTGAACATTCCGCATTTGATGGAGTAGCCCAACCACTGCCAATATCCAAGAGTAATTCATCATCCAACCATCTACCGCATTGGTTACGGCGGTTCCCCCAAAAGTTTCATGGTGTTGATAAAACCCAACTGTACTTGAAGAAACAAAAACATACAAAAACTATATATTGCCATCAGCATCCATCAATAAACCATCTAGTTCACCGTGATTCCTACCAACTTTTCACATAAATCTAAAAAACAATCTCCAAACTTGCGAAAAAGTTACATCCTGACTTGGGTGGTTTCTTAAGTCATGGGGTAACCCCCAAGTCACCATAAGTTTTTAACCAAAGTCATGGTCATCCATGACTTGGATGATTTGGGGTACCCCCACATTTTAACGGAAATCTCCATATAGCTGCTTGGTCAAAACCCTGGTACCCTAGGTACCCTAAAATAGCTGGTATAACTACATGTTTCTTCCCCCAGTCATACGGTAATTTCATAGGTAACTTGACCCATGTGAAAACAAATCACTTTACTTTACTATATATATATATATATCCTAAGACATCCTAAGAACCATTGTAACTACGAAAAAAAGGGGATAATATATCCAGTTGAACCATGTTGAACCATGTTGAACCATGTTGAACCATGTTGAACCATGTTGAACCATGTTGAACCAAACACTTTGATTGTGAACCAAGCATTTGATGGTGATATTCAAAAAAATATAAAATGGAATCCCGCACCAGTTGATAGGTGGTAAACATCTCATGATTTTGTTGGGGTTTCAACATGTTTCAACCATCCTTTCGGTGGTCGGATTTCGCAACCATCCACCCTTCAGGAGATGATAAGTTGGTTTATGGGGCCCCAT
>Ga0126342_10000910_pt1 | contig 37577 bp, 27 predicted proteins | sample Cyp1metagenome_FD_92528 | JGI IMG/M metagenome (GOLD analysis project Ga0126342, IMG submission 92528) | Coral microbial communities from Lord Howe Island, Old Settlement Bay, Australia - Cyphastrea 1 metagenome | ecosystem: Host-associated > Invertebrates > Cnidaria > Coral ... | reverse complement strand
GCAATGAATGCTATTTTGGTTCAAGTTTACTTGAGCCAAAATGATAGCATTCATTGAAACACTTAAAGATGATACATGCACACCCAAGCCTGCCAAACTCAATGCATGGGTATATATATATATGATAATCCCCGCTATTTTGGGCAGCGTTTAACCCCATTCAAACAACATAATATATTATAAATATATATATACTGTATATATATATATATACTATAATCATCATCATCAGCTACCAATGGTGGTTTTGAACATTGCTGTGGAAAATCAATGATAATGAATATCGACCCAGGACCCAGACTGACCCAGCCATCAACGCCTGAATGGCTGCCTAGCTGCGCTGATGGCTGCATTGTAGCCTACCAAACTGTTGTGAGACTTGCCAAGCTCGAGAAGAAGCAGGGCCCTTTCCCATCTCTGCCCCTTCTCGCATGCACCTGGCTAGGACTGAAAGAACGGCCGATCATCTTTCTGGATCGTGGATCAAGGCCATCCTCCGGCAACCATAGCTGGCTCCACAACAAAAACGACAAACGTCGGTAAGAAAATCAACATACGTGGTGTAGCATTCACATATATTGACCATGTCCTAAGATAATGGTCAATATATGGTCAATTTTAAACCCATGTTCGATCTAAAAATGGCTCTTTCTATACAAGGTTGTGTTCCTATGTGTTCCTTTCTTAGGTTGGTTTGTAGCTATAGCTTCACTAGGCATCACTAGGCTTTTTTCGTGGTGATTCTGATTGATTCTGTCCTTCTGCCTCCGGAGTTTGCAGCCTCGGCACTGATTAAAGCCCCGCAGCTCCGAACATCCAGCGAACATCCACCGTTTTTATGGCCCAACTGAACGCTGAACTGCCATTTCCTGGGGCCCAACCATCCAAGGACTGGGGGTGAAGGGCTATCCAGAACTTGGTCTTTGTGGACCATGAGAGGTATCGGGATGTATATCTCTGTATATGTGCAAAATATCATATATCATTATATAGTACTTTATATATTCATCAAATTCAGTTCAAATTGAAGGAATGTGGATCTCACCATCAAAATCAGTAATTCAAAATGAATTAACCAAATCTGGATGAACTGCATTTAGTGATTTGGGTGTGGTTCCCCCCATATGATTATCATTGCTGATACGCCGTCAGGTAACAGGATCACTTCAGAAAACAGCCCAAAAACAGAGCATCATGGCTACTGACAGGCGCAGCTCTTTGGGTGCAGCTCTGGGGGGGAGATTACGCGTTCTAAAGCAATGTGTGTACCAAAAAAAGGTGCCATTTAGGGAATGTTTCCTTACATCATGCTTTCAACTGTAATGGCTCTTACTGGTCTCTTGCCTTGGGAGTCCTTATACTCAACTAGCCATTCAGGATCATTCAGGGTTTATTTGGGGGAGGGGGGTGTGATGTTGATGAAGTTGATGATGTTGAAAAAGTTGTTGTGGCTGATGTTGATATAGATGATATAGATGATATAGATGATGTAAAGGATATAGAAGAGATATCCTTAAAGGTGCAGTGTTTTTTATTTCATGTAGATGGTGTCACTATGATTCACCCAATGCCGACCTGCGATCCGCAGCATCCTACTCCACAGCGCGGTGTCACAAATATGTCGATTTTCCACGGTAACATTTAACGTAACATCAGCCTCCCAGAGCAAGGAATATTAATATGTTATTAATATGTATTGTCCAGTATGGTGTACGTATGCAGCTAAACCGGCCTCGACATCATCCAAATGCTGTGAATATATCACACATTGATAGTTTGAGTTAGCCATAATCTCATCCCATTTCATGCTGCAAATGGCTCGTAAACCATAGTGGGGTTAATCACCCCAGGGGAGGACAAATTAGAAATCAGAAACTTGAAAAACTGGACAGCCACCATGAGCGATTTTCAGGCCAAGCCATGTGACATGCACTTTTCCTCCCCATTTCTTTTGAGTTGAAGTTCAACGAAGTCCTCATTTCAATGGGTCTCCAAACGTTCGCTGTTTAGGTTCATATTCCCAACATTTCCCAACAAAACATCTGTCATTTTTCCATTTTTGCATCCAAGGTTCCCCGCCTTCTCACAACCACTGATGGCCGCATTTACCACGACCAGGTTGCCTTCAACGCTCTGCCGCTCCAAATCCATCAACAGTCCCAGGGCACCCGGCCATGTGGCACCACGGTGGGAGGTGAGGGCGCAGCTGTAGCTGATGATGTCTGGAGGAAAGCAGAGATGCAACCTAAGATGGGCGGAATTTCTTGCAGGATTTCAAGATGTTGGATAATCAATGATATTTATGGGCTCCGGATATAACCTTTCATATGATTTCTACGCATTATTTTTGAACATATAGGCCTTGAAGATTTAGGGGTACTTTAGATTCCAGAAAGGCTTGCGCAGTATTCCTTGGGGATGTGCAAGTTTCCTTTTAGGTTTTAAGTGAAGCTTTTGGGGATGTACAATTTTCTGTTTGGGGAGGGAAACCTTTCCAACAAATAAATAGTGTTCCTTTCCAAATAGAGGGCAGCTGGGCTTCTTTGCAAAGAAGTGTTGCAATCTTGGCTGTAAAGAAATGATATACACATGGTGTTACTTTCAAATGTAGAGGACAGCTGACGTTCTTTGAGAGGAGTGTTACATCTGTAAACAATACCCTGCATATTCTGCGACCTTGTTTTCGCTTGTTCAAACAAGTTTGATCAAGATTGCAGCTTTTAGTTATATACGTGTTCTTCTTTGAAGAAACGCTATCCATGTGGGGGAATGTTAACAATATTACCATTATAAAGAAAGAAAACAGGACCGGTCGTACCGCTGCACTTTAAAACACAACGCGCGAGGACTCGAGAACTCCAACCTTCGCAGGTGACGTCCTTTGGAGGTGGCTTGGCAACAGCCAACTGGTGGGAAATATTCTCCATCATCCTGCATCACCGTCAACATGATCCATGGGGAGGGTGATCAATACACCACAATTTCAGCCTCAAATAACGAGTGAAACCCTCTAAATGACTCTAAAACGTGAAAACCCTACCAGTTGTCCCGAATCTTCGAGATTCACGGCCAGGTCACTGATGCAGTGCAAGTTCCCAATCTCTTCGAGATTCTCCTGACATGACGCCCTTGAGTGGCTAAGCGAAACACCCTGTAAGAGACGTCCAGAAGAACTCCATGGTGCTGGCCTAGGAATGGAAAATAAGCAAAGGTCACCTGAAAATGGCAAAAACTTTGCGTGGACCTGTCCTCGTGTGTTGCACTATCTTAGTAAGATAGTAGGACTTTGTCAAAATCGTGCAGAATTTACTGGGTTTCGGTTCAAACACAAACGACTTTTTTTAAATATTGTGGTGTCAACAGATTATGTCTTTCTTGAGCTACTGTACAAGACAGTTCAGCTCGTCCGAATTGATCATGTCCACTCTGATCTGCGTGTTTTTGAATGTGTGTTTCTGTCCTGCCAAGGCGTTCATGAACGCATTTTTGGTGATCAATGTGTCCTGTCACGTCCCAAGGGCAAAAGGGCGAGTTTCAGACTTACTTGAGGCCTGCACGCCTCTATAGCATGTCGCTACTGGCAAAACGAGTATTATTGCCATGTGCTGGGAGCTGGCCATTGGACCCATGGCCATCATTTCTGGTGACTCCTGTTAAACCAGTGAAAGAATGATACCTCTTGATACCCTACATCATGTGGCTGTACAGCAGCATGACGTAACTCAACGTAACTCATGGGATGCTCCAGGGATTTTCTGAGGTTCAACCTCACCCACCTGCACTGCTGACAATCTGCCAGCCAGCCAAATTGAAGCAGCTTCCAGCCATGCCAAGCTCTTGCTGCAGGCACCTCTGGCGCCACATGCTATCGTCTGGTAATCTCACCTGGCACTAGAACATCCTCACATTTGTATCCATTCATATCGTTTATAAACTGTTTATAGCGATTGATTTTTATAAGTCCCTCTATATATGGTAACTGTTTTAATCAGGATTTTTACCCGTGGTTTTGAATCCATTTGAACAATCTCCTCATTTCATCATTTTCTTATTCCATTGTTTCCTTTGACACAGAAAAACGGCCGACAAGACCACCAACTTAGATGAGCAATGCAATTAATTAAGTCAAGTAGTCAGTAAATTGCTAATCCATGCTCCATCATCGAATGTTGTCTTATTTATATCGATGGTTCCTAACCACTTAAACAAACTAACCCCTTGGCCCAAGATTGCAGCTGGCCATGGCGCTGACGCAGCTACTCACTGAGACCACATCCAGCTGCAGCCGCTGCAGCGCTGCGCCACGCAGCAGGGCCACGGCCCTGCACCAAACGTGGCTTTTCTGCGAGGCGTCGATGCAGCTGTTGAACGCCACCAGATCTGCGGGAAGCTCCAACCTGTCCAAGCAAAAGGAGTGGACATGAGGATTTCACTTGATTTAGGGAAGAAAAACATATGGCAAAACTAGATGAAACAACTACATACAACTACAACGAAATTATGAGTCCAATGGATCTTGTAAATTCGACATATTCAACAACTGAACATGCATGAACAGTGCGGTGTGAACCAACAAGCATGAGGGTTCAACCAACGAATGTTCTCAGGGGGATTGGCTGGGAGTGGGAGCTGCATGGTAGCTTTAAAAAAAACTTGTATAGTTGATTTACATTCACCCAAAGGCCCCGTAGATATCGTCGGCTGATTCGATTATGTTATAAGTTACATACATATATATAATTATATATATATATATATAATTATATATGATTGCTATCTATATGTCTATCTATCTACATGTCTATCATTTGGTTTGGACAAATGATGGTCAATCAGCCACTTTTTTGGGGCACCGTTGGGGTCATATCCTGGGGAACGCTCTCAGCATTTTTGTCGCACTGGGGAACCTGGAAAGCCCCAGCTGCCATTGGATTCCCCGCCCACAGGCTGACAGCAAGGTGTTGTCGATGATGTTATCGCTCTGGAAGCCTTTCGCACTCAGATCTGCCAACCTACACCATGGACAACCCGTCCCAGAAAGATCACTATGTGGGCTCATTGGCGAGTAGGGTTTGAAGTAAAGCACAGAGACTAGGGTATGAAACAAAAACAACTAGCAACCGTACAAGGGCAAAGTATGGAAAGCAAAGTTTTGGTAAAATCTCACGAATTGAATCTCCAGTCATCTCACTTTATACGTTCCTCTCTTGGAAACACGGCGGCAAAAGAACATCATGGGCATCTTCCACTGCCAGGTTTTAAACAATTCCAGAGGGAACATCTTAATTAAACTACTCATATCTGAACTTTGACAACCCTGCTAAATGTTGTTAGTCGCTAGCATTTTGCCCCAGAAACAACTAGAAATCCACCAGGGCTCACTGTTCAACAACCATCAATCACCAAGCAGCAAGTGCGCGGCTCGGCACCATTGATCAGCTTTGCCAAGAGCAGAGGTCAAAACACCCACCGACGCAACATCACCTCGATGACACCGCCCCAAGGCTTAAAAATTACATCGTTATACCCTCTGGTGTCATCAAACGTGGCTGGACAATCACCCATTGAGGATTTCCATGGATTTCCCCCATTTTAACCTCCATTTAGTGGGATTTTCCAGCTAGCCACGTTTGATTTCCAGAGGGCAATCAGCATTGTCCGCAACTGAAATGGCCATTTTTTTAGTAGTAGACTACCAAGCCGTTCTGTGCTTAACATTGCTTAACTACGACAAAGCCATATAGATATTTGGTGGGTCTTGGAGAATTTCTCGGTTCAGCTGCCATGTAAAAAAATCCGGGACTACCAGGACCAGGATGAGGATTCAGCAGTTTTTTTAGCGCATCAAATCTGGGAGATTTCGTGGAAGCGCTTCAAAAATGTGGATGCCAATGGATGCCCTTGGCGAAAACACGTTTCGTGCCGCAGCAAACTCCACATATTTCCACATTTCAAAAAACGTAGCCGCAGCAAACTGAATATACTGAATCTCTAGGCTAAACTCCAGGCAATGTGCATGGTAACAATCACTACATCTTAGGCTTGCCTGAAAGAAACCAACACTAGAATTTTGCATGTAATGTTCATTATTTTTCCCCTGTGCTTGTGACAACAGACCTAAAATGGTCACTGGAAGGGGTTCCTACAGTAAGAACCATTAATCATCACTTGCACGTCATGACTCATGGATGTCCGTCTTTTAATATACATTCAAATGCTATGATATATGATCAGCTGTAAAGAAAAGAACGTGCAACTATGCCAACCGCATCCAACTGCAACCTTCTTGATAGTACCAATGGGTTTGATCATGGTTCAATACACATTATATTGGAATGGCCTAATTTTGGATCATATGACGTAGCCCATGACTTAGGAAAGCTCCATATATCCCCTGCCGAAGGACTTGACACTCCACGGTCATGGACTTGGTGAAAGGAACCCAGAGCAAGCTGCCAATCCTCCCCCGGAGTGAGATGTCCATCTTTTTCCAGAAGCGAAATCCCCACAAATCCTAGGAAAAAAAAAGCAAGCAATGTAACAATGTAGGATATTTGGAGTGTTTTGGATGGTTTCCGGACCCAAATGTGCTGCTTCCGGCTCCAAACATACCAAGCATGTGACACCCAGCATGCGGTCCGAAGTGGAAGGGACCCTGCCGCCAGCAACCGCCAGCCATTTTCGCATCAACGTTGCGGCGATCAAATTGATAGTTCACATATGAGGAGTTCATACAGGGCGTTGAAGTTCGTGAAATAAATTTGAAATAAGCCACATAACAAGAAATACAGTCTGCCAATAACTTACTGGTGCTAAACGAAGGGAATGAGAGAATGATCCATAATCATCCCATTCCCCGATTCCCATCCATTCCCGACTAAGCACCAGTAGCACTAAGAATGATAATGAATTAGGAAGAATTAGGACCATTTCCTGATTCTCCAGGTACCTGTGCCCAGCCAAGATCGAAACCATGAGTGCAAGCATAGTCATTTGTTGGAGTATGCTGACATGATCAGTCAAATAAATTATGTCGATGAGCAGGTATGATTCATATGTTTCATATGATGGGTATTGAAAAGGCATAAACTTTGGAACGCGCACTACCGCAGTTTCCTGCAGAGGCACAACTGCTTCAAACGTTTGAGCCAGATCCAGGCACTCGGAATGCATCCTAGTAATCTCCAGGAATCGCAAGTGGCATCAAGTGGCAAATTTAATATATTTACAAAAAAAAAAACATATTTCCACGAAGCATCACCCACTGAAAAACCCAACGATTACCATGGGAACGTCCCAATGGCGCCTATCTGTTCCACCAGCGCCTTCACAGTTTCATCCCCGCCGCCTGGCACATTTCGTTCGATGTTTTAGCGATGAAAAGCGGTGCTTGCCCATAGTTATGGAACTTAAGTTGTCAAAGGGTATTGACATATCTATATATATATATATGTATATATATATATATGTATATACATATTTATGTATGTGTGTGTATGCATAAGTATATACATACATAATACATGTATGTATTGATGCTTTTGGTGTATCATTTCTCAACCATGTTGAATCCATACATCCATCATTGAAGACATTTAAGACTTACAAGCATGATTACACCAACTATCACCCCAGGAAGGAAGACAAACCCTGACCAATTGGACGAAAAAACACAAAGAATTGCAGCTGTTGCTAAATTTTATCATATATCTTTGCCACTTAAACGATTCGTTTCTGTTTTCAATCCATCCTCTGCACAATCCTGCACATATGTGTTTGTAACATGTGCTTACACATAAGCATGCGCACGCATAATTGTACCATATACATATACACATTAATAAATGTACGGGTTATAAAAAAAAAAACATTCCACTATGCTGGTTTCTCTTCAGGGATTCCTACCTCATGGATGATGATCATTCCCATTTTTTTCGGGGTAGTATAACCTCCCAACTCATCATGAAAATCACCAGGGATTTTGCCGCCGTTCAACTGGACGCCCGCCTTCCCCCATGGCTCCCCGTTACGCAGCTCTCCGGCGGTCACGGGTTCACACAGGTTCTTTGCAGCTGATGTGGGCTAAGAATTGCATCAGAAGTGATCAAGCAACCTGTAGCACAGAAAGGTTTGAAACCACATCAACATATCTTTCCGTTTAGACACAGAAAAAACCATAAACATCATAAACAGTAAGGTTCGCGATGCTCATGTGTTTTGGTGTTCTGCTTCCAGCGCAGCAGAAAAAACTGATGATTTGTATCGTGCCGAAAGGGTGCCGGTAGGTGCAACTGCCAGAATGGAGAAAGCTGCAGTGCTGAGGAATCAACCGTGGGGGCTGTCTTAAACGAAGTTGGAAATCACCAAAAACCTATGTTTTTAAATGGTTGAAATTGACTTCAAACATCTTCAAACATTATTTTCCCATCATCGGAATCGTTATATCACGGAATGTCCGCTGTTTTCGGATATAACCAAATATGAATCACCTAAATACCGCACACTCTGGCACAGCCACCTTGGGTCGAAGTAGTGGGGGTCGCCATGACAAAAACTTGAGATAAATGGATGTAAATAGGAGGGATAGGAGAGAAGCCTCTTCACCCCCCAAAACGCCACAAACATCCAATTCATAGATGTCTCCGTTTTCCTTCCCAAGGAAAGCCTTAGTTGGTGGTTGCAGTTCGAACAAAAACACCAATCTTTCTCTGGAATTCGAAGCATAAATAGAAAGGACCTGAAATGACTGGAAATATCAATGAAATATCTGGAGATATCTTGAAACCACCAAGCAACTAATCGCTGGGAGTGAGACACGCTAACTAAACCATATCTACTGGCACCGTTTCGGCACCCGCCGTGCCAACAGGCTGTACAGCCGGCGGGCTGCCACCCAACTGCACAGCGCTTCCTGGCGGGTGAAATTTAAGTCTTCTGAAAGGGTGACTAATTAGTATGAATACCCAAGTGACATAGGCACAAGCATAGCCTACGAAAGTGCATGTATGATGATATGTTTTTGTTGGGGTTAAATTTGTACACACACACATATATATATATATATACATTAATTATATATATACATATGCACACAGTCATCGAAAACAAATAAAACTGCAACTTGTTTTGCATTGTTTATTCCATTTTATTCCCAACAGCGAATCTGTTGGGTTTTCTCTGGGGCCGGGGATTGGTGACACGAAAATGCACGCTCCGAAGAACCGGAACAGTCCTGGAACCTTGCTGGAACCTTTCGCTGTTGGGTCGCAAAGCTGGGTTGATTCATCCTTTTAGAGTACAGCAGTGCCCCGCACGTAGGTAAACTGGCTTTTGACTGAGAAAACTGTCGGCATTAATTATCATGGATATGTTGTTTTTTGCTACAGGCACATGGAAGCAATCGCTGCGGCCTTGCAATGTCCCGTTGAATTCTGAAAGGTTCCCTCCAGCCCAAATTATCCTACGGTGCCTCTCTGATATGTAATATATATATATATATATATTGCGATATACCTATTCTCTTGGCCGAGGTTGAAACCTAGTTTATGACTGGGAGCCCGACATTGCAAGGGTTGCAAGGGTTGCACGTATGTATATTGCATATTATCTATAGGGCGTATATGAACCATCATCCCGCAAATATGCTTGGACCACCATGACCACCAAGCAGTATACATAGCACACGTTGCTGAAGGATATTGCAGGCTAGAAGTCCCCATCACGAGCGTTAATCTTGGTATAGATGATATTCTGGACATAGTTATGATAAGCCTTCCCATGGAGTAAAACAAACCAAACAAAAAAACACCGAACACCTCCCACACCTTTGCAATTGCCAGTAAGGAAATCTTTAAGGTAAATTCTCAAAGTACACTCGTTGGTTGACTCACCCCCTAACAAAAAATAGAAAACAACAACAGCAACAACAACAAAAACATATAAAACATAATCATTGGTGATCATGATCAAATAACTTGTTTTCATTGCATTTAAAACATGTCAGACCAGCAGTTGATATCATGGAGTTTCAGCTAAATCCCCCAATCCTAGATTCCTAGATGCTTAAGATTTGCCCAGAAAAAGGGGTTGTTGCTGGTTCATAGGCCCTGCATAAACTTGCTTGGGGAGTTGGTTGAATCCCCATTACATCCCATTATATCCGACAAATGTCCATTAGATCCCATGAAAACCCCAAAAAAGCAACACTACACTCCATCAAATCACCAGTTTACCGCATCAAATCCCATCAAATCACCATCAAATCCCATTAAATCCCCATGAAATCCTATTAAATCAACTTTCAATTCCATAAAATCACCATTAAATGCCATGAAATCCCCATGAAGCCCCCCGTTCATCCCTGAGAAAGCCCGCACCTTAGCGCTTGGCGCGTTGCCCCACGCCACTTTTGGGCTGAACCTCTGAGGCTTGGACCTTGTGGACAAGGACCTTGGAGCTCGGCCGGCGGCCGGAAAAAATTCAAGCAGTTATACTATAGGTGAGGCTTCCGACACCACCAGAAAATACGTTGGCAACTCGGCAACTGTGAACATTTTTCACCCCAAACTGTTTGGGGATAACCGCAACCTTGGGATAAAACATAGATGTATAGATAAGTTGACGCACAATTTATGGGTTCTTCACGCTTGGGTTTATGGAGGATATACAGTACAGAACTAATTCATGGGTTTATAAATCAACTTATAATTGTTAGCGGGATTTAGTCGTTAGTTAGTGAAAATGAAAAGAACACACATATATATAGTCATATAGTGAAATAGTCATATAGTGAAACTGATGGTTTGATGGTTCACGCTAACAAAATCAACTCCAATGGTAGTTCTTGGCTTTTTTTGGACTCTAAATTGACTTCAGCCTTTTGGTTTGGAATACCAAACGGCAAGCTGTCGCACAATTATGCCGTGAAGCTGTGGTACATTCAGTTAGATTGAAAATGATTGTTTTCCGTAGCTATGTAACAAATTTCCGGAGGGTAACTCGAGTTACATTGATCAAACCCTATATTTAAATATATTCAAATAACATATATAATGTTATATATAGCGAGAATATTATGGATGTAAGGGGGATTGAACCATTGAATATGCAGGGGGTGTTTTTATAATCTGGGAAACTAAACGAATCTACGGTTTCTTATGTTGAAGAAACTGTATATACTTATGCCCTCCTCTAAACGTTTACATAGATGTATATATAGAGGCCACCATTTGTAGAATCATTTTCCTAGGGAAGCCAAGGGTTGTCAACATGTTTAACATGTTCTAGTAGGTTTACCCTAAGGTAAGCTATAAAGGATTCAAACCATGAGATCTCCTTCTCCCTCCATGGGAAATCCGGGGAATGGAAATTGCACCATTTATTGATACTTTACCCAGCTATAAACATCCATTTAGTTCGAGGATTTCACATTGCCACGTTTGATTACCTCGGGATAAATATATTTTTACCGTGAGGATAAATGTACCACACCAAGCAACTCCTGTCCATTGACATGATATGGAAGAAACACTTTGACCACCGTTTGCAAATCATTTTCCTAGGGAAAAGAACACTGGATTTCCATATCAAGTCAGCTTAGCAAAACGCAAGCCTGGCGTGCAAATACTAAAGTTAATATGAGCAGCGTTCAAAACCTACCCCGCACCGCATTACACGGGTTAGGAATGGGATTCCCATAAGTTGATATCAACGGGATTCCCATAGGAATATAATTCTTGAAATAATCATCAACCAACACGGCATTGTTAATCATAATATGTTTGATGGTCGAGGAAGGAGAAAAACAAAACATTTAAATGATGGTTGCATCCCTTCAAATCACTTTCTAATCGTGGATTTCCCAATCTTTCGAAGCTTGAAAACCCTCTAAATGATGGTTGAATTTCCATTAAATAACCGGACTCTGATGAAGCACTGAGTGTCAAACTCCCTTGGGCAAAGACGGATGGTTTTGCTCATGTCCTCTGCTCCAGTCATAGGACACAGCGTACGCCTGGGCGCACAGCCGAGCTGTCTCAGGATGCTGGAGGAGTGTTGAGGTACTTGGGCTGTGAATGGGCTTAAACTGTTTAGAAATGTGGGTTTACCCTCCCAGTTGCTACTTACTTTGATAGCAAAACCCAGATTGACGTTTGATATCATTTGATCCTTTTGTGTTCCCTATCCAATTCACTGACATGGCGGCATTGCTCAACGAACTGGTATCTTACAAATTTGGAGACCTGTTCTCCATTCTGGTATATTATGGTTATCATTTGAGAATCAGGTGGAAATTACGGTCTAACAGCAATGTTCAAACACAGGCAACCAAAGATGGAAACTCAACACTCCCCAAGGTGGCTAGTTCCATAACTCCCGGGCACGCACGATAGTGGGTCTGCGATCAAGTTGCATACATGTCTCCACCAGCCTTGGTAACCCAATCTAGGGATAGCAGCATCGCACTCACCAAACAAACATCGTCGGAGTGCCTTCATGGATTCTTTCATGACCTTGATTGGCATTCTGTAGAGAAATCATGAATTCAATGATAAACATGAACTAACCATGAACAACATGCAATATTAATCATTAATCATCAAGTCCACAGGCGTCCACAGGCGTCCACAGGCGTCCACAGGCGTCCACAGGCGTCCACAGGCATCCACAGGCGTCCACAGGCGTCCACAGGCGTCCACAGGCGTCCACAGGCGTCCACAGGCGTCCACAGGCGCAGTCCGCGAACAATGAGCTCCCTTGGAGGGGATGCTCATCCAGATTCATGTACGGCCGCTAGGCGTTTTTTTTGTTTCAATGTTATTGGCTATGCACTATATCATATACTATCATCACTATCTATCAGTTATTTTAGATTATTTTAGTATCTATAAAACTCTATATAATATTATAATGGCCGGTTGTAGCAAGTTGTCAACCTAAATCCCAAGGAGAAGCGGCTTCGTTGCGGGGCTGATGAATCCAAGCGTCATTAAACTTCCCAGCAGTAATGGGATAGTGGCACGAATTGAAGGCCTTCAGCCGTTGTCCTCAGGACCGGATGTCAGCGTTGGGATGGCATCGGGGGGCTCAAGATTCTAACCCCAAAGCACGGCCCCGAGAGAGCCCTCTTTGACACGACCCAGGGTGACTCAGGAATGGTGGGGCTTTGCAAGCTCAGGTGAATAACGAAGTCAACAGACTTACAGTAAGTAATAGAATAAAATCGCAGTGTCTACCACCCAAGTGCTCCACTGGCAGTAGTGTATGGTCGTGTCTGTGGTGTGCTAGTTCTACCTTACCTACTGTTGGGTCGTTTAGAGGGGAAATGCAAACAGCTCTTCATCAGCATGTATCAGTCGGGTCAAAACATGTTTTGGAGACCATTCCATTTCGAATTGTATTTGAGCCAAGATAGCCAAGCATAAACGGGAGAGCTATCATGCTATCCTCAGGTAATAATCAAACATTGCAGTCTGTGATATGGCAATTGGGATGTCGAATTCCCCTTTTTAAAAGCTGCTTTCCAACACACATCAACACATGCTGAAGAGCCCATTTCTGCTCCCCCTGACTTGATTAAATCCACTGAGCCACTGAGCAGGGCAATATAGTACGTAGAGAATCCCCATGGCAACAAATCAAACTACAACAAACACATTAACAGATTAAATCCTTAAAATAGGATAAAATATGTTAAAATCAAATAAGGTACTGACCCTTCCAAGGTCTAGCCAGTAAACCACGCTCATGTGGCCATCCCTATCATCACCTTCCGCTTTGTCGCGAGCGTCGGTTCTCCTTGTCCCAACAAACGAAGGTTCCATCACCGCCGCAGGTGGCGAACGTCCTCAAAGAACCCATCGCTTGGGTCCACGTGAAGTCAGAGGATTTCATGGGGATTAAATGGTTGTTCAGCGCGCTTAGTTACCATCAATGAAGATATATGGCCAATGTACAATAGCTGGTTGGTGGTATACCTACCCCTATGAAAAATATGAGTTCGTCAGTTGGGATGATTATTCCCTATGGAAAAATAAAAACCATGATCCAAACCACGAACCAGTCATTCAAAATTGGGATTCAAAGGGGGTTAACCATGGTTAACCATCAAACATGGGCTTCAAATGGCTGGACAGTTGGACTCACATCTGAACGTGGTGCTCGCCCGGCTCGCCCAGTCGTCTTCGGGATCGTGCCGTAACATCAAGCAAACACCCCGGAAAAAAACGCTTACAGTTACATGTTGCGGTAGGAATAATTATAACAATGTAACATGTTACTGTAACATAAGAAACTATAATATATATATATACATAAAAAATATATAATATACAGTTTCCTTAGTCAAGAATATGTTACTTTTTAATAGAATATATATATATAATGATTAATTCTATAGCAATTCAATGCCATCCGCATAGCCAGAGTTTTTCTACGACCTCTCAGGCGGCATCGGTTGCCAAGAGGCCCCATCTGCGGATGAAAGTCAATGTCATTTACCGCATAGATTTCGGTGTTGGTTCGATGACACCTCAAACAAAAAAACAAAAATTAACAAACGAAAACACAGAATGAGATTTTGGAGGGGTTGAGGCTCTGCTTGGATTAACAAAAACACCAACGAAGTTTCAGGCAGTACGCGCAGGGATTTGCACTATGTACTTGGATGTGCAATAGGATTAGCTAGCTGGCTAGAAACAGGGACATGACTCATATGACCCATTCAAAGCGACGGTGGTGAAAACCCGGTTAAAGCCAGGTACTACGGTACTACGCTCCAAAATCATCCAAATCGGTGCGTCTGAAAATATCCCCCCTTCCAAAAAAAACATGAATTTTCCCGCCACCACTGAGGGTGAATCCACCACGTCAGAGACACAGACACCCAACAAAAAGCCCGGCAGCCCTGACGGCCACGGCCACGGCGCTTGAAGGCAAAGTTCTTCGAGGTGTCCTCGATGTATGCAATGGAGCAGCGCCCCTCAACAGATCCAACGGCATAGCCCGTCTTGTCCGGAAAGGCACCTCGATTCTCATGGCGGTGACCCACGGTGACCCTAAGTGCAATGTTCCAAGTCGGCCAAGTACTTGCTTGAAGGGAAATGCTTGGCTTACATCATTGGAGTCTATGGAACTCTATGGGTTTCCTGCCTTCCCTCAAATGCTGGGACAAGTGCCAAGTGGTCAGTCACTAAAGCGCATGTAGAATGTAGAACATGTTACAATGATGGATGTGTGAACGCCCGAACAAAAGCATCCTAGATTCGACTTGGGATGAAATCCACCTGAAGCATTTCATAAGAATGAGCACCGCTTCTAGGACAAGAATTGAGCTGCACTTCTAGAAGAGAAGTTTAAGTTGGGCAAACACGCTCCATCACGTTCCGCTCGAAAATATGTGAAACCCCGACTCACTGCCGCGATGCCACAAATAAGTTGCTTGCCCTACCTCCCCCCAAGAAAAAAGATACATCAGTGATCATCAGTGGTAGACTTTCAGGTTCCAGCAGGGTTCGATGGACTTATATTGCACCTCTGCATCCTCGTTGCCTCTGCACATCTGCTGAACATGTCTGATTCATAGGATTAGTTACTTCAGTCATCTTCAGTCATGCGACAAATTGCTCGCGTCTGCATCTTCAGAGCAGTCTGACCCTGCTTGTAGGGCTGTGGGTTCTGCTGAATTGCCTGCAAATTATAGACCAGCCTGAGCTGTTTCAGGACTTTTTTTTGCTTCAGTGGACAATTGCAACATGAACAACCTAGAAGCAACCAATGTACTTTGCAATACATGGATGGTATGCATAAATAAACCATTCCGAATTGAAGATTGATTAATTATCGGTAGCCTACCCCAAAAAAAACAAACTTGGCAACAGCTCCTTCAACATCACAGACCTTTCTCAGTGTCAACGCAGCAGCGCAGCAACAAAACTCTCAAACCAGCAACTGGCATGAGTTATCCTTCGGGACCTTTACACACTAAGTGAGGATACATGAAAACAAATTGGGATTCGTGTTATCCTTGGAAACTGTCCATTCACCCATCAATCAATTTCTGTGGAATGTGATGCTGGGGGAGAGGCACAGAAGTCCATCTCTCACAATCCACCATCTACCAGCATCAGCTAGAAGCCAACATGATGAACATTCCACCACACATACAGCAATGAGTGACATGATTACTATTATAATCCAAATAACTATGGCGACTATGAATTCATATATAACATTATATAACCCTGCGTATGCGATGTCAGTTCTCTGCAGTTTTCTTGGATGCTTCTCACAGAGAAACCGTGGCTTTGACTCATGTAGTCACCGAGTTGCACATGCCTCCCAGCACATCCCACCACCAGCAACGGGAATTTGACGTCCATTGTGTAGACACCTGGGAGTTTTGCAGGTACAAGCAAGTTTGGTTGGTGGTTTCAACCCATCTCAACAAATGCTTGGGATCATCGTGCTGATTGATTTGTTGAGGGTATACCCCAGAAATAGTGAGACCCTCTGGTAAACATACAAAAAGCTATTGAACATGACCATTTATAGTGGATTTTCCCATTAAAAATGGTGATTTTCCATAGTTATGTAACAGTTTACCAGAGGGTAATAGTTACTTAAATGGTGCTACCCCCCAATGACGCAGCCTGGTTGACATTCATCCAGGCTTGACTCTACAGAATTCGACCTGTCCACTTGATTCCACTTGCAACATGTTGCAACTATGCACAGCTAGGTCACTATGCACCATTACAACAACTGGTAACCACCTTAAGAACCACTAACTTTTGAATTTTGGGCTTATGAACATCATAAAATCTTGGCATTTTTTTTGGCCCACCTTCGGGTTTTCCAGCCCCTCACATCCCTGCTTGCAGCGAGGCTCGCTCCGGTAGTTGCAAGGTGGCCACAGGCGTTGGTTGCTGCAGGTTCCAGAATCCTGGTGATCGGATTCGCCCCCCCCAAAAATCGTGGCTTCGAAGCCATCTATAAATGTATGCATACATGGATGATAACCTGTATATCTTAGTATTCAACTACTATAGATGATATTCGTATACATGTATTCAACTTATATATCTTAGTAGCTTACCAACCAATGAGTTGGACGATCCATCTTCCTATGGCTGCGACAGTCCACAGGATTGCGGCCCAAGCTTCGGTCGTTCAATTCTGGAGATCTACCCATGGTATTCCATATTAGTTATAAGGACTATGGCTAATATCCCAACCTATTGGGGGTTATAATTATAACAAGTTATAACCATGGTTTTAGCCCTAAGAAGATCAAGATCGGAAGATCGGACCAGGCCCGAGGGCATAGCTTGCCTGGTTTTCAAGTTTAGTTTCCATGGTCCGTCACCAAAAATCCTCCAGAAACTATCCCTAACCCACAGATGGTGCAGGATGGTGCAGGTTTCCCAAGGGGACGGCGTCACCAATGAGTTCCCTCCCAACAGCTGTTCTACAGTCGTTCCGTTCACGTTGGAAAAACCCATTCTGGTGCTGATGTTCGTACACTCATTCCAATGGTCCAATAGGCAACCCCTTACCTGGAAGCACATGGAAGTTATACTGGTTTAGTACAACTGGTTGGTGGTTGAGCCACCCCTCTGCAAAATATGAGTTCGTCAAATGGGAGTATGATTCCCAATATATGGAAGCACCCTGATCATGTTTAGTATCTCATAGGATCCATGTATGGAATATTTACCAACATTTACCCCATAAATGACCCAAATGTAGGTAAATATACCATACATGGAGCATCTGGGTATGGTTTTGTACTGGATCTATTTAGGATCTCTCGTAAAGGGTCAACTTCTTGACCAGGCGGATCCGGATGGGATCATATCATTCCCCCCAGTCCGGTCGCCAAGAAACGCAGAGTCCGGTCCCAGCTGCCAGAAACGACCATGTTCATTTCCTCAACTGTCTGGCCGTGCCAGTGTCCTTTCTGCTGATAATTCTAGATGTAATTCATATTAATCATAATTACATAAAATTCCCAACATACCTGATATATATATATATATATTTATATAATGGTATGTTGGTAATTAATATATGATCGAACATAATTACCAACATACCTGTACCACCTCTACTGCCTTGACCACCTTGCGGTAAGACCGTTTCTGGATCCTACTGGACTAATCACCTTTTGTCGCCCTGGGACCCTGGGATTCACCCACGTTTTTCATGACCATTTAACCGTTGAACGGGCTTCAACCGCCGGGAAAACCTGAGTCCAACGCTTAATCCTCAGCTTTGTTGCTCAATCAACCAGTCAACCACCGGGGTCAGAGAGAAGCCCAGAGAACCGACATCAATAGATTGGCATCCATTGATAGAATTTGTATTATTTATATATCATAAATATATCATGTCACAACTGGGATTTCTCAGGAGCATTTTTCGGACATACCATACCCATAAGATCCCATTAGTGATGTATTTCTTTGGTGATGTTTCAATCACGTAAGTAAGTTTACCCTCTGGTAAATGTTTACATATTTGTGGAAAATCCATCCATTTTCAATGGGATTTGTATCAACTATTTCGACTGGGCCATTTTCAATAGCTATGTTAAATTACCAGAGAGTAATCATAAATTACAATATTACAATATGATTACAATACCATAATGGATTAATATCATGTACTTGATATTTCATATTGCATTTCATAAATTACCATACAAGGTGGGGCCCCCAAGATAGCTAAGTTGGTTCATGGTACTTATAACTATAGTTAATGGGGTGTATAAACCAACTTATAACTGGGGGAACCCACCTTGTATTGTATTTCATAAATTACCATACACTGTCATCATCAACATACTTCGGAGATCACCAAAAGAGTGGCTGGCCCAAGGCGCATCCAACACGAAGACCTCCTTCACTGGCGCGTCATGTTGTCCTAGGTGCCGGCTGGTCATCCTGTTCGAGGGGACAACCAACGAAGGGCATGTGAACATGATGATGTAACAACAATAAACATTGCAAACCAATAACAAACATAATAGTAAGCTACTGTAGTACATGTCAGCTAACCCTCATCACCACAGTATATAATGCAACTGTGATCAATGGTGAAAGTAATAAATCAATACTGGTAGTGATATATTAAACACATCATAATAAACATCACACCGACATTAACATTAAGAACTTAAGTTCAATAACTACATGTCAGGATGCAACTGTAGCAGGAACCAATATGGCACAAGGAAATCTATGTGTAAGATACATCACATAGGAAAAAATACAAACACAACTAACACCACCAATAAAGCATTTGGGAAAACATAGGTTTCCTCTTGAAATCTCCAGATTTCGGAACAATTTTGGGTTTTAAGATCCTGGAAATCTCAAACCAAACGTAGTTAAGCCATGTTAAACCTACCTTGGGTGGTTTCCTGGCCATCAATTCGGGTGAAGTCATTGTACGGACAGCCAAACAATTCATCATCTGTACATGGTATGAACACCCATTAATTGTTAAATAGGTTCCTTCTACCAACGCTATATATTTACCCTCCAGGAATCGCACGTGGCAATGGAAAAAAAACATCATGAAATTTAGTTCGATGTTGCTTTCATTCAATTCCCCATGTTTGTTGAGGATTTCCCAGCCAACCATGTTCGATAAGTAGGTTGATTCCATTTCCCAGAAGTCTCAGTTATGGTCGGTTAAAGCACTATTAAATCCAACAAAATCCGCAGTAAATCACCATCGTTCATAGTTAATCAGCATTAAATCACGACTAAAATCAGATATTAAATCAGTGAATCACCATTTTGCTCCGATTTCATCTGATTTTGCCCTTGCTCATCCTTGCTCCGCGCTGTGATGTGAAACAGTGGGTCGAGAGGCCGATCTGTTGCTCTTGCTGCGTCTGAAGGACCTTCATCTTCACCTGTCATAACACCCGCTCCATGTGGCTCTAAAAAATGGATTGTATATCTATCTATCTATCTGTCTATCTGTCTGTCTGTCTGTCTATCTATCTATCTATCTCCAGCAAAAATATGTATTTGCATATATATATATATTATACATACAATATTTGCTGGATTGTTTTACTTTATCTGAAAGTTGGCCATTTTATTTGGGTCTTCAGAAGCCCGCACTGTGGGTAATCCAGGCCTTGTTGTCACAGCCGCCGCTGAAGATGCGCTGCCCATCCTTCGAGAAAGCACAACACAGCACCGGCGCCTCGTGGTTGTAAGCCATACCTGAGGGGCGGCGCTTTTCCAGTGGATTTCATCCATTTTCGACGGTGGCCCCAAAAAAAACAACCATTGATTTTGGAGCAAACAATTTCTGTTGTATTTCTGACAGTTCGTGGTTTCAGTAGGAATGTGGCAATCCCCATGTCATGAACCCATCCCCCAATTTGATCAGATATGGGTATCTCTCTCTCTCTCTCTCTCTCTTTCTTTACCGCCATCTCAAATATGGGCATAATAGTGTATATATATAGTTTTATATATAATAGTAAACATTCCCAACTGGAAGTTTCTTCTTGACTTTGCCACATTAGATGGCCAGCATCGGAGAAACAAAAACAAAGACAACAGTTGCCTCAAAACAAAAATCGATATAGATTTCAACGAGACCGGGGTCGATGAATCTAATGGGTTGTACAACTGGGCATTGCCTGCCACAAACGTGTGGGGCGTGGGGAATTCCAACCAACCTGACCTGCCGTTTACAACTGACTGAAAAAGGAGTAATGACGCACATTGTACCTGAAATTAATGAGCCCTTCCCCCTACCCTCAAGTTTCATGGTGTTGAAATATATACATGGGCCAAAGTGTAACAGTAATGCAAATAAATGGACCAGATTGACAGATTCAGAGAATTTGAGAGACATGAGCTGATGCGGAATGAATGAGAATCAATGTTTAATAGCTAGTGACAGAACAGGATATGGACTCACTATATATGAAACATATTGTTCTATACATTCGCAATTCATAGTGCCTCCGAAAATCTGGATTGAAACACACTTACATTTACTATGGATAGAAAATTCTTAGATTCTCTGATTCGCAGACTGTATTGGCAGAGTGTTTACTAGCTATTGTCCATATCTATTGTCCATAGACAGTACTAGCTATTGTCCATATCCCTTGACATGATCTTGTCCTAAAAAATAGGCCTTAACTTAAAATGCTATATACTCCTCATATATACCTCCAATTTTTGGTTTCCTTTATTTTTTGCCTATTGATTTACAACAAGGGATAGAAACACACACCAACCAGTCAAACCAACCAGCTATAAATTTCAGTGACCGCCACGGCACGAGGAGCGATATTTTGTGCGGTGACCTCCCAAATCCGAACGCCTCGGGGAAATGCTACGCGACGCGGTGTTTGTTTGTGATGAGGGGATGGGGCCCGTTGGGTTGATATTTTTTGGGGAAAAAACAGGAAAAAACTGGAAAATGATGATTTAATATATTAATATTGAGATTTTAAGCAAGAAAATTATGTAGTTTACTTGGAATTAACCAAGAAAAATGGTGATTGAATGGGATTCCCGGGGTGAACATACAAAAAAATGTGGATAAGCAATGGTTTCCTTCGGAACATGATCTACATATCATTGGTTTTCCACATCTATGTAGTTTACAGGATGGTATTGACATTGATGATGACCTGTTGAGGAGGAGTTATGGAGTGGCTAATGTTTGGGATCAACCCTTTCCATTATTGGGCCACCCGACTGGCCAATACCTTGCCGACCTTGCCTTTCTTACACACCATGATGATCCATATTTGAGATCAGAAAGCAACCTAGACGTTTGCTTCACTGGAGATTCTTTCAAGGTGGTCCACCCCAGGCACCTAAAATCCAGCTCTTTGTTGTTGTTTGCTGGGCATATCCAATCCAATGATAGATGAAAAAACATGATATTGATACTGGTTGGTGGTTTCAACCCGTCTGAAAAATATGAAAGTCAGTTGGGATGATCATTCCCAATATATGGAAAATTGAAAAACGTTCCAAACCACCAACCAGGATATGCCCATATGTTTCCAGATTCATGACATGATTCCCCTACTATACCATGGGATATTCAACAAATACTCGATAGCCATATAGACATTGATATCTCACCGGGTGAGATATCCAAAAATGATATCAAAAAGCCCATATCATTAATTCTTATACCATGGGATATTCCACATTCTATTCATTCTATCACAGGATATACCATTTTGATATTCAACATTTTTGATATTCCATCTTTCTATGTCCATATTCAACAGATATTCAATTATTCAAGAGATTCCTCTGCTATTCCACTATAGATATTCCATAGATATCTCTAACCGAGCCACTCTTATCCCACGAGCCACACGCGAAGATGTTGGCTGCCGGAGACCATCTCAAACAGCTGATCGAATCGCTAGGGCCCTCCGGCACTGGAGCATCCTCCGGACACGCGGTCGCAACGGGACGGGGGGACGTTACTAACGGGAGTCATGTAAGGGATATGGCGGAGATGGAAATTAAGGGAGATTAAACGATATTAATAATTAAAAACAAACAATATAATAATAACACTAGTAATAAAAATAAAAATGATAATAATTAATAATTATATATATATAATATGTATACTCATGGTTTACGGTCATCCCACAATGCGAATCCTTCGCTTGGGATATATATGATATACATCCATACCAATGGATTGATAACTCAACATGGGTGTACAATCCACCTGTTGACTTTTTACCATGGCTTGTGAACCGGTGACTGTATAGTTTCAACCACCTGGTGTTCCATTGCTACCTAGGTTGGTCTATGATACCAGGCTTAAGCAGGTCTTTTGGTGAATATCCATGACATGATCTAATCTGATTCATCCTATCCCATCCTGTCTGAAGTTGGATAGGTTTGCAAACCAACTTGGAACTGGCACAGTTTTCCACGGTGGGAAGGCTCCTCCTTCCCGGTCCGTCCTGGTTGGTGTTGGGGTCCTTAATCTGCGGTGCGCCGCAAGCACCGAAGCCGCCCCCACAGGCACCGCAGCCACCGCAGCCACCCCCGAACCTCGATAACTATGTGATAATCCTGCTGGCTGTCAGTGGGGGGACAACCACAGTTACAACCTGCATCAATCAGATTTCCCGGCCGGAAATGTAATTTTGAACCCATCAGCAGGTGATTACTATTATTATTGTTATTATTATTATATAATATTATTATTATATATATATATATATCAATGCTGAAAGCTGGTTCGTTGATTTATAACTGTAAGCTGCCAAGACTAGCGATTGTTGCAAATGCATGGCGCCAGCTGGCTGGGCAAGACTAAACTTGGAAATACATGGAAATACGAGGGTGCCAACCTGTACTCTCTGGTAGTGTAGACCCCTGGTGCATACCCTGCGAATATTCCAATGGTTTTGAACAATGACAATGCTGATATTGGGAAGTTCACTTTTTATCACTTTTTTTGAGGTGTTAAAAACCCCATTGTTTTCACGCTCATGTTACCCATCTGTGCTTCAAATTCTGGGACATGTTGTCCCAACGCTGGGGGCTGCAGAATCCCCCCAGGAACCTTTAAAAATGGCCTTAACATGCCTTGAACCCAAATCATATCAAATCCCATGCCGTATATTTCGCACCTATGATATGTTTAGCTGCATTTAAGGGTCATTTTGGAGGTACTTAAATATTTTTGGGAAAATCTCCCATACATTCTGGATGAATCGTAAAAAAATCCTTCCCCACAATGTGTTGGCCCACAGTTGAGTTGGTTTATAAGTAGTTAGGGTTTACGGTAGATATGTCGAAGTAGTTAACAGGTAAGTGGTTTTAACATGTCTTAGCAACCCATTCCAAAACTAATAGTACAGTAATCTCAACCAATCATCCCTTTTGTATGTTTGAAACACTAGAAAACACTAGAAAACACTTGAACCCCCCAATCCAATTAAGTAGGTTCAGCTTCAACATCACTAGGGGGCACCACGGCAGCCTTAAACGTTTAAGGACCCGACAGCCCACCCCCAGTGGAACCGAACAGGCCCGGCTGGCCCGTAGCGGCGCCGCCGAACATGACGGCCACGAGGGGCCTGGAAGAAATTGATCAATGGCTAAGGCGGCTAAGGGAATATCACCACATAGCCTGTAGTCAATGGCCATTTTTAGGAACCTAAATTGGAGGTACCTACCATATATAAGGCCTATATAAGGCCTATGTAAGGGAACATCCCCATAAAATATGGCCTTATATGGTACAGTACCTCCATTTTAGGCTCCTGAAATTCCCATTGATGTAGCCTTACATTGGCAAAGAACCTTGTCTCCTGGAGAACATGATGCATGGTCACTACCGGTACGTTCAGGATGTTAAACCATCAACTCGAACTACCCAGTTCAGGATTGAATGGCATTAACGTGGGTGGGTAGGCAAGTGCTTTGATTTGAGGTCCAAGATTGTAGTTATTGGACTTTTGCCAATTTTCTGGCAACGCTGATTTCCTCATGAATATGCGCTTAAACAGTAGCCTCATGATTTGACAATCTCCAAATGGAGTGGTCTTCGTGGCGAAATTCCAAGCCACCAACTCCAACCACCGAGCTGGTAACCATTGGTTGAGTGAATTCACATGGTTCCAATGGATTACCACCGAGCCGAAAAGCCCATTCCAAAACAGCCAGCTATTAAGGTGGTATACCCTGTCAGACACACCCACAGTAAAATATGCCCCGAAAATGCAATTCTTTATGAACTAAATTGACAGAACATAAACGCAGAAACGCACAAACTATGCAGGATAGTTGCGGATAGTTTATATTTCTCAAAATTAGTGGTTCAATAAATGCATGCCAAACATGATCAAACAATAATAAATGAGAAACATAACATCAAAGATACCCGTCCACCAAGCTCTACTAATCATTAACTGGCGGAATGGGTTGAAATTAAAAAGGGTGGACGGTACAGGATTGAAAAAGGTCAGAATCCATTGGTTACCATCATGTTCCACATTAAATGGCCCGTAACTTGGGAAAAATGATACTGACCCATTGGGGAAACACTTGATGTTGTATCATAGCATCTAAACACATCTAAACTATCATATACCCATGCAATCCCATGCATATATTTGATGATTTACTATTTGTTTTGTTTTTTTTGGGGGGGTTGAACATACCTTGGAGCGCCATGGAAATCGACCCGACGCGCCTTTTTTCGGCGGAATTTCCCACGGCTTTGAACCAACAGATCCGCAGAAGCGTCCAAGGCTCACCAACATCATCACTTAGACATTGGTATATCTGAACACAGGATATACCCCCAAGTTTGATGTTTAAATATGCTTAAATAATATGGTTGGTACATGTTGGTACATGTAGATCCAAAACATGACCAAAACTTCAAATTTGCGGATGTTCCATAGCTTTCAGGCCTTAGGGCCGTAAGAGTCCGAAGCATATTGCGAAAGCCTTCTTAGCCCATCTTCGAAATGTTTTGCATTGATTTTCAAGAGAGAACATCGGTTGTTTGGTGCGACCACCCCACCAAATAGCTGAGTGAATTAAATCACTATGATTCACGGCAAAACGTGGACTGGGAGAAGTACACGGCTTTTAAAGCCATTGGACTCACAATTCTGTATCTAGACACCCACAAATAGACCCCATCTGTGTGTTCCAACTATGTTCTACATGTGGATAATTGTCTCGGAAAATATGTGTTGACATAATTACTGTATACATCGGTATGCATATATATATAATATATATAAATAATATAAATATATATATATATACATACATACCTACATCTTCCATGTGGTACTTTTTCCGCCGTTGCTCCAAAAGGCATAATTTTTGGTCGTTCTTGTAAGGACAAGTCTTTTTTGCCAAAAAAAACACATTCTAAAAAATGTCTCTCCATGTGGTCGGGTAATGTCGCTGTTTGGTCGGGTAATGTCGCCGTTAGGTCGGGCAATGTTGCCGTTGCAAAATCAGATATTTGGAAAGTTCTGGAAAATCTCGAAAAACGCCGTTCCGCAAAAAAAAGGTCGTTCTTTCGGAAAACCTATTTTTCGAGCAAAAGGCATAAATTTAGCACCATTTTGAAGATGCAGGTATATATGTGAATTCGTACAGTAATATTTTGTCATGTGCCTTGACCCTGAAAGCACCCACACATATGCCTTCAAAAATCTTCAAAGTACATATGTCTTCAAACCGCAACAAACCCTTTCTGAATTGGTAAGCAAGGGGGGCTTTTTGGATGCGAATTTCCAGGGCAAAAAAAACGCTGTTTTCGTCCACAGTACATTCGACAAAGAGCAACATATTTTCAAAACAGGTGATATAAATAACACTCACATAAATAAATAAATATGCATGTATGATCATGTATGTGGATATTTATATATATACTGTATATACACATCCATGTGCATAAACATAAGCATGTGCATATGTTAGTCTACCGACCTACCTATCTATCTATCTGTCTGTCTGTCTGTCTGTCCATCCATCGATCCATCTTTCCATCCAACCATATGCATCATCTGCACATCGATCCAAATAGAAATCCGGTAAAATTATCCCCATTTAAGCAAGTGGGGCCTGAACCCAAAACGTGCTATTCAATGTGGTAACTTTGAAACAACACAGGAGTTCAGTGATCTGGGGTTGTATTGATTTTGCCCACGTTTATCCTCCTGTCATGGCTTTCCTGAAGAAAAGTCACTGACTTGTCCAAGCACCTCATTTTCCCACAATACAATGGCGGGTTCTGTTGCATACCCGCCACTCTTTGTAGCAGCGATCTTCATAAGTGGTTGATTGCCGGCCCTTGCTTCTGTATCAAAATTCTGGTCCCTAGTTTTCCCACCAAAGATAGCTGATGGGTTGTGTAGGTTCATCCCAAAATGATCCAATATGTAGTGACTCATTCCCAAGTGATGCTGAATTGGAACATGTTGCAACCACCAAAAAGAATCCAAAAGGGCTCAGCTAAGGCGAAAGTATGTCCACTCAGCAGCCAAGAGGCTACCTTGGGCGAGACATTCGGTGAAACACAAAAGAGCCTTGCACAGCGGCTGGTCTGCTGCTTGCACAGCATTTAAATGTGAGGGCGGAACCCACTTCCTAGCCGCCAGATTCCAGCGCCCCGTGGGCAATTAAGCAACACTCTCACCTTCTGATCTTTCTTGGCTGCTACAGGCCAAGCAAAAGCAAAGCATAGTTGGCATAGTTGAGCCAAGGATATTCAAACCATTAACACCGTTCCCAGTGGAGTCTAGAAGGTGACATGCATTTGGAAGGTGCAGCGGTGGCTACTGAAGCTTTTGCTGAACGGCTGCGAGTATCCAAATGTTTCCTGCCGCTGGGTGGTTGCAAGAACCACTTCAACATCTGTCCGACCACCTGCGAAGAGAAAAAGGTCGATAGTTTCACCTATCTAACTCAAGTGATCCACGAAAGACCTCAATTAATTCATATATATATTGTTTTTTTTCCAGTATCCTTTGGGGTGTGCGGATCATTCGGTCCGTTGAGGTTTCCCCAGCTCATGACCGACATTTGCATCTAAGCACCTTGACTTGAGGGGTGGATCGTCTAACATAGCTATATGAACACCTACAAAAATCACAATGTTTTGTAGGTAAATCATCTACAAAAGGCCGATTTATTTTGTAGCTAAATCATCTACAAAGGGCCGATTTATTTATCATATTTATCTGATTCTGATCATTGAATTACTCAAAGCCCCAAGGCCGTTGATTAGATCCACATGTGAGCCATGAAAAATACCCCGATCATCCCCGATCCTAGTCCACTTATTGGTTATTGGATATCCTATTGTTTGTCAGGCCAATCACCCTTTACTTTATAACCAATTGTCGATGGAATTGTTAATGGCTCGTCTCGCCATCACTAGCCACCTGAATCAGGGTTGCTCCCAACACCAAATACAAGGGGAAAAAATTGGCAATACACAGGTAACATTACCATTTGTTGTCACACCCCATTGTGGCTATCATTGGCCTATTATCAGTTGGAGCAACTCTGTGAATTGGCCCTACTCGTCATCGGCTGTCATGTGAGACGTGGGCGAGTTGGCTTCGCTGCACTCACTTCCTAGTTGCGGATGTGTTCGACGTTGGCGGTCAATCTTAGACACCCTTTGAAGAACATAACTTTAAGCATGGTTTGTATATCATAGTATATTCATATACATCTATATTTGCATCTCTCTCTATACGTATATACACATATACAAATCAAATTGTAATTCCATAATAATATTATCTAAATAATTATATAATTATACATACAATTATATAATTATATGTATATATATATATATTAATGTTATGTGCGGTTATGTATATAATTAAATAACAATTAACTATAATTATACATATTATATATAATATATTCTCATCCAGTCTGTCAGTTTTAGCCAGGAAAAAAAAAGAGGCGGATGATCTACTCAACAAAGGTCGGTCTTTCCAGCACTTGCAACCCAAACTTCCCTTTGCTCGGATTGTTCCAAGTCGGCAGGCTCATGTATTCAGATTATTGGTTGTGCAAAAGCAGAAGCTCCAATAATTGCACATACATTTGCTGCTGAGGACTCTGGGAAAAACATCCAAGTGAACATATATAAATAGAATTGTTATTATAACCGTATGACCATAGTTACATACTGTAATTGGGTTGTTTGCCAAAATCAACTTGGATGATTTTGAAAAGGGGTCCATTACGTGGTCTCCAAATGCTGGGACAATCTCATCACCCGACTTTCAAAAAAATGAACGAACAGCATCAAACCGTTGTACCGAAAACGCACCGAAAGAAATCAACACAACATATCTTCCGGTGATCAATGATTTTCGATGATTTTGCCATGAAAACCTCCATTGAGTTTCCCATTTGTTTTTCAGGCCCAAGTCAGAACCGCAGCTTGTCACGCCTTCACGTGCCTTGGGGGTTGCCGGCACCTGTTCGATGAAGTCGTTGAGCCATTGGTCCGTGGCCGGCATCTCCTGAGATCACCCCATGGCAGTGACCTCTCAGACTGTATCTGTTTATAATTCTATACATAAGGTGGTTAAAACAATAATAAACTACCCATTTGGGAATGATTTATACTATACGACCTATTTATCGTCATTTGGGGGATGGTTCATTATTGTTTTACTGTTTTACCGCTTTATCTAGTGTTACTAGTGACTAGTGTTTTTTGTTGGAGGGGACATGCCATGAAAGTTTGGAATTCAGAATTCTGCTCTGAGCCAACTGTACCTGGTTGGTGGCTTCAATCCCTCTGAAAAATATTAGTCAGTTGGGATGATTATCCCATATATAATGGAAAATAAAAAATGTTCCAAACCACCAACCAGGTACAGTTATGTAGAGTTGACAGGTAGCACTTCAGGATTCCTGGTGTGTCTTGAGACGGGACCCTTGGACAAGGCATCTAGCTGATTCTAGCGGAGCCCCAAGGGCTCCTAGGGACTTGTCTCCTAACTGGGCTCCCCCAGCCGACTGCTTCGGAACCAGGCAATTTTTGGCGAGGAACCGCACATAGGAACCATGACAGAAACTTCATGATTCTTTTTGATGATGGACGGCGTAAAACAAAACCGCGAGGTAACTGAGGTAACCAAAATAATGTGGCTGATAAACATGCAGAGCTGTTCTTACGGTTCCACCCCTTTTCTCACGGTTCCACCCCCTTATTTCTCATGGTTTCACCTCATTTCGGTGGGTTTCCCAACGGTTCCGCATCATGACTTTTCGTGTAAAGGTTCATCTCAAAGCATTCAGGACATGTATTATCAAGCACTGACAGGTATATCCAAATTTGTCTGAACCCGTGTGCCTGGTTTCGAGTTCCAAAGTCTGGTTACCTGTGAGGCTGGTAACTAGCCCAAACGGGTAAGTGGATGCGTTGGGTGCTGTTAAAATTGTGCCCGTTGATTTTGACCCTACTGTTAGCCTGCACACCTTTGCAACCCAGCTGTAGATGTCTACTGATTCTACTGGCGGGCCTGGAATTGCAAAACATATGGGATTTCCGCCACCAAATAGTGAGGTCTTTACAATTTACATTTATCTTCAAATGCGTTCACTGGATTTCATGTAATGTTTGAACTTTTGACTTCAGCTATATTTATTATATTTGAAGCTTCCCTATAAAAAAGTGAGCCCCCTTCTGGACGCTAGACCCATGGTAGACCCATGGTAGACCCAAGTCTCCAGCGAGTCTGCGGTCTTCCAAACCACTTCAGCGGCATCTAAGGAGTTGCGCTCGCACATGAATTTACCTCGGCGGAGCTGCAGCATCTTCGTCATCTTCCCATGGGATCAGCTTCGACCTATCACTTAAGCTATCAAGTACTTAGTCGGGTATAGTTTCGTTAAATGTTTTGGTGTAACAGGTTGCAACATCCTAAAACTTGCAATATGAAAAATTAATATGTTAGTATGTTGCTTGTTTGGATCCTCATTTATCAGGAGTGCGTCCAAACACCCCAAGTACTGGAGGGAGAACATGGAAAACACATGATCAGCTGCTGATCCAAGCAGCGTATGCCTTCGCATGCTGGCCATGGCAAAGCTGCTAAAGGACACCTGCGTGGATCCCCTTTGGCGTGAGCCACCAAGACCTACAGTGCGATGTGCCAGGGCAAGTCATACCCAAGAACATCCAAGAAGGATGATAACCAGTGAAACATCCAAAAATCACCAAACAACATCTGATGCTTAGAGAATACCCAAACAACAACTGCAAAATCTCACAGTTCTTTTTCCGGAACGGAGAAAACCATGTAATTTTTGGGGTCGGCCCCCAGGTGGCCACGGATGCCACGAGGATTTTTGCAGGCAAATGGTCATGTGGAAACCTGAAGGAAACTGCCAACAACATCAAAGGATACAAGAAAGAAACCTAACATCAATATCATGGGATATCATGGGTGGTTTTCACCCCCTAGAAAGCTGTGGAACATATTTAAGCTTCGACTATAAACTCAGTCCAGATAAGTTTTGAAGTTTAACATGCATAGATCCACTGGCCAAAGCATTGCGATATTTGGCTGTAGAGCCTTGCCACCAGCATGGTCTTCGACAATAAACGGGCCGCACTGTTAACCCATAACTCCAATGACTCCCAAACAACTGAGATGTTGAATGCACAGGTGAATTCATCTGCCCAAACCCAGTATTAAAAAAAAACAAGAGTCAGCTCAAAACCACAATGGGAGCTTTGGCAATCGCCAGGTTCCACACGCCCCAATTCTCCCAGTTGCCGGTTGCTGTTGGCAACCAAAGAAGCACTTCAACATACTACAACCATCAACCATTTAGCAAAAATCCTCCTGAATCAGGTGGTTATGGTCACCTTGCCTCCTGCTACAAGGGTTGGTCAACTTAGGACATCCTAAAATAGTCTAAAATAATCTAAAATCTGATATGAACTTCATTTCCCTCATTTCAAAGGCATTCGCCCGGCAACTCCATTTAGGGACAAACTTACCATCGAAGATCTTGTCCAAGTCGCCAAGCGAGAGCGTGCCCACTCTTGCCAGTAACTGGCGCTCACTGACAAGTATAAGGCGCCTCGCCACAAGCGCTGCCGACGTTCCAGCAGAACCCACACAAAAAACTTTGTTCGTCTAGGTAGTTCTCGGGCCAGGCATGCCACACCTCAAAAGGGCAGCCGTTCGGCAATGGCTGGGTTCATTCCGACGTTTGGATGGCCCGCTGTTGGTGAGTCCTTCAGACATCTTGAACGCACTTCGGCGATTGTCTACGAGGGAACTGCAATGTGGACCATGTAGAACTAAAATGAAGTAACATGAAACAACTATACTACGATATCTATATATAATCAATACAGTTCAATTCGGACCAGCCAATTAGCAAAAACAAGGGAAGAACAAGGAGAAAATTACATCAAACCTGATAATTGGGCACAAACCAACTAACCCCTGGAAGCACACACACCCTTAATCTCGTATCTTGAAACCATCGTTGACTTAAATAGTTGAGTCATTGCGTTGCGAATTTGTTGGTTTTGGATCCATCATGATCATGAGGATTGCACATCGAAGGATAGCTATCCAGCTATCCGAACATGCAGTCATTCAACATGTCCAAAAACACAGCAATTTCCACAACATTCCTTCGCAAAAAGGCTGGCTGAAATATTTGAAACGGCATAGTTTGAACATGCAAGGAAAACAATGCATGAGCCCTCCCTGCTACCACACGCCGTGTCCCGCATTCCCTACTCTAGTCAGGACGACTTGGTCATTTCATCGAGCGTCTGGTCTGATGTACTCTTTTGAAGTTATCATTATGATTCCAAACAAAAAACTAATTCAAATTAGATGGGTCCAAATATATCCAAATGATCCAAATGGCATTCCAAACAATTCTACAAGAACAACACCCCGCTTTGAAAAGTGTTTGAACGGTTAGCCAAACAGTTTTTCTGTCTGAACGGGCTCTTGGCACTTTTTGTTAGTTCGCCAAGCTGCGGGCTGACAAGGGATCAAGGACATTGAAGACCTCCAGTGGATTGAGCATCATGATCTCCCCCACCTTGGATAGGAAGTAGGCGCAGCCCTCCACATACCTCGGCAGTGAAACATGTTGGGATCTCGAACGCGTCTCTAGTAGGACTTGGGCCGACTTGTCGAGATTGATTTCATAAACGTGTCTTTAAACTAGTTTAAACTACTTCCAACAGTGAAAACCCTTTTCTCAAGAGAGGTCTTGATGATTCTTGATACTAGTCGCGTCAAGCAACGGTGCCTGCTTCGACAACGACAACAGTGCACCAGCCCAAGAGGAACTGAAGTTTCTGAAAAGAGCGAATTTCTCCGGAATTGTGTGGCTGTCTGCATTTATAGATGATTTCAACCGGTTTCTAGGCCATGTCGCAGCCATCCATGTTTGAGGTCGGGCCCCGCCAAGACACCATGTGGCTGGTTCAGTGATCCCAGCAAAGCAACAGGCTTTCGCTGTGTCCAGGAGATGGAGGATGGCTTGGTGAATCGCATGCTCCTCGCGCTATGGATCTGCCAGAATTGGGTGCTCAAATCGCACCTTCCAAGAACAGCCGCTTGGGTGATATCTATCCGGGACATGAGCCATACATTTGGCTGAGTTATCACACCCGGCACCCTATGGATCCAAACACTTCTTGAGAAAATACTTAACCTCCCAAATCGTACCCCAAGCACTTCCTAAGAAGGTACTTGGATCCATAGCGATACATAATAATTATGATGATAAGGATGGCAAATGTGTCAACCCACCTGAAGGTTTGGCGAGGTTATTGTGCTTCACACACACACATGGATATGTCTTCAATCTTTCAAATATGCTGACATCTCAACATTCATGCACAGCAGTTTGATGGAATTTGCAAACTGGATAAACTGGGGTGCTTCAGCAGCAACCCCTCACTGATATTCCAACAACCTCTACCATCATGCTGAATCCAACGCCAATCAATGGGTTACGTGAAAATCTACAGGAAACCATGTTTTTTTACTAGTGAACATAGGTGGTGTCATTTATATGTTTTTTTTTGTTTTTTTTTAACGAGTAATTTCATGTATTTTCTGGGGGAGTTCCACATGGTTTCCGTTTTTTGTAAAGCGCTCCGAGGTGGAAATATAGTTGGCCCAGCAAAGCTCCGCCATGAAGTTGAACAAAGCCTCGACTGACACGTTTCAAACATGTCCATCTGCAGCAACTAAGGCATGAACAAAAGGTAAGGGACTTGACTTTAATTACTAAGTTACTATTAGTTGCTATATACTCAATGTATATAGTCACTAGTCTTGTTATATATCGTGTATCTGGAAAGGTCTTGTGAACATGAAATAAATGCCAGCGTACACATGCGTACACTTCTGCACATGCTGGTGCCGATCAAAGAGTTGGCATCAAACTTCGGCAATGCAAGAATCAAAAAAACTTGGACACCGTCAATCTTCCCGGATTGGTTTATGGTGAAGATTTGTAGCTTCAAGCGAAAACGGTGATTTCCCAGCTAGCCACGCTTGATTACCTTCCCCATTCACACTGCGGCATGCTGAATGTAAATCCTGGAGAAACATAAGATCACATTCTATCTCACATCCAAGATAGAACCTCCAGTCTGCTTGCTTTCATATATTTCATCACCATGACCATTATCCTCATTGACCCTCATATTCCATTTTATCCCGTGGTGTCGCTAGTCCTGGACAAACAAACGTAAATGTGTCCTTCATCTTTACTTCATCACCATCTTGCTGGTTGAACATCCCACTAAATGGAGAAACCCAGAAAAATCATCATCCATCCTGCACCAGGAGATGCCAAAAGGCAAGCAGTATATTCAGCAGACCTTCCCTATGTTGTTGCTTGTACCCCAAGTTTTGCTGATGAATCTACCACCCTTCCAGTTGGAATGTAAATATTATCCCAATACAATATATATATATATGTATCGTTCTCCTCAGAATATATCCCATTATATCCCGTATGATATGCATATAACATTAGAATACATATATTTATATACATATATATATATATATAAATAATAATAATATCTAATATCTAGTGCTTTTTCCACATCTATAAACAGATGTTATAATTAACCACATGATGCCCTTCCCGCCGCGAGGCCAGCACCGAACTCCTCGCCACTCGCAGCGTGACCATCTCGGTGAGGCGCGCCGCCAGCGCCGCCTTCAGCGCCGAGGTCAGCGTCAGGATCTCGCTGCCCGACCTCAGAACGATAAAAAACGACGACGCTGCGGGGCTTATGAATGGATATAAATATAAATATATACACATAAATCTATATTTAAACATATATATATATGGTCATATATACATATGTATATAATGGGTATATATAGAATGTTATACAACAACACATGTTCAGCGGGATCTCTTCGAATCGCACAGATCATCTTCGCCTCTGTGGTACCATGACGGACCGAAAGTCATCGAGGATGGGGGGAAATTGTGGCCATACAAACCTATAATTTCAGCTTCAGATTGGGGTAATCTGCCAAAAATCATGCATTAATAATTGATCTAGTGGATTTCTTGCAGGAACCACCTCTTCTTGTCTTCCCAAATCAAATGCCCCCAAAACGAACCCGGGATTCCAGTCATCCCTTCATGAATGGATAAATTGGATACCCTCTGGTAATTTAACATAGCTATTGAAAATCAACATTTTTTAATGGGTAAATCAACCATAAATGGGCCATGTTCAATATGTTAGTTTAGCAAAGGGTAGTTCTCCAAAACACCTGCGGCACGGCTTCAGGGATAGTTACCCCCAATTCGCATCTTTCCAGTGACGTCTCAACGGATGGGGATGTGAAGCTTACGGCATACCTATGCCGTATAGCCGTTAGCTGTTAGTAAATCAATGTCATAAACCACCCCAATATGGATCGAAGATCTTTGAATCCCAGCCATCTAAATGAAAAAAAACATGGGGATGGTGGATGGTGGATGCATTCCTAAGCTCTACCAACCAGCTATATACGCCATGAGTTATACCATAGCTATACCCAGGCAGCCCGATTCTCCGCGCCAGGCCGCTCGGATCTCACAGCCTTCATACTGGGCCACACGCCGTCCAAGTCGCGGATGAAGTGCCGATGGTCCTGGAGAATTTCCCTCCGGTCATCCCCCAAGTGGATCCGGGATACTGTGGATGGGCCAGCGAAATGCTTGATAGGTGGTAAACATCCCATTATTTATAGGGTTTCAACATGTTTCAACATGTTTCAACGGTTTCAACCATCCAGTTGGTGATGCAGGATTTCGCAACCATCCACAGTACTATTGGCTTTACCCAAAAAAAAACATAAAGGAAGATTTGGGAGGTGAAAAAAGGAGGAGTACATTTCATAAAGCTTGACAACTCCAAAATGGAAGACTTCAATAGGCAGCCCGATGTCTAAGTCAGATGTGGATTTGGCCAAACGGTACACGGAATGCCCCCGCTTGATTAGGAGTCCCCCTCCGGAATAGCACTCCAAAAATTGCCATTCAGATAGGATAAATGATGGTAAACTATGGAAATCTGATATAATTAATATTGTGGGATTTGGCTAGAACCCAAAGGCCAAGGTGACCCTGCACCCCACAGGCGCCCCCTCTCCAGAACTACCAGGGCCGCAGCCACGACATCTGCCGCTGCAGTGCGCAGTTCTGACTCGCAGGAGCACAGCGGCAAACGCCTCACTGAGAGTTCTCGGGTTTCATTGGGTGGAAACGGAGGTAGATTCTTAACATTTCGTACCGACATTCGTCGTTTCTTAACCATTAAGATCATTAAGCCATGGTTACCTTGGTGATTTCAAAGTGATTCAAAACGATGGGTTGTTGATTGTTAATAAATATCGTTACTATATATTCAGATTTATTATATGTATATTATATGATATATGTATCAAATAAATCCTCACCAATATACTACACCATCATTAATCACCATTAATCCCCAAAAATAATCCCATTAATCACCATTAATGGGGTTAATCATCATGAAACCACTATTAACATCTATGAAAACCACTATTCGTATCTATGAAAACCACTATGAACGTCTATTCTCAACCACTATGCTTCACCACTGTATTATCACCATTGTGATGAATCATCATTAATCATCATTGATCACCATTAATCACCATTAATCATTAATCATTATTAATCCCCATAAATTGACCACCATTACTCACCATTAATATCCATTAATCATTATTAACTGGATGGTGAGTAGAACCATTATTAAACATTAATCATTGTAATAATCCATTAATATCCATTAATATCCATTAATCACCATTAATCATTACTACTAACATTAATAGATAATCACAATGATTAATGATGGGATATACATTAATCATCCATTATTCTGGGTAAATTATAATAATTCACGAACCTGAATGGTTCGGCCATTTGGGGATGAATTCCTTATAAAAACCATGATTCCAGTGAGGGAGAACAGTGAGGTCGTTATAATTTACCCAGATTAATATCCATTTCACTATTAATCATTACTACTAACATTAATAGATAATCATGATGATTAATGATGGGATATACATTAATCATCCATTATTCTGGGTAAAGTATAATAATTCACGAACCTGAATGGTTCGGCCATTTGGGGATGATTTTCCTTATAAAAACCATGATTCCAGTGAGGGAGAACAGTGAGGTCGTTGTAATTTACCCAGATTAATATCCATTTCAACATTAATCATTACTACTAACATTAATAGATAATCATGATGATTAATGATGGGATATACATTAATCATCCATTTTTCTGGGTAAATTATAATAATTCACGAACCTGAATGGTTCGGCCATTTAGGGATGATTTTCCTTATAAAAACAATGATTCCAGGGAGGGAGAACAGTGAGGTCGTTATAATTTACCCAGATTAATATCAATTTCACCATTAATCATTACTACTAACATTAATAGATAATCATGATGATTAATGATGG